>JAABUM010000312.1_pt1 | contig 92481 bp, 78 predicted proteins | sample 5559161 | NCBI WGS metagenome assembly JAABUM01 (sample SAMN10711868, study PRJNA513369) | rock metagenome | isolation source: Antarctica rocks | place: Antarctica: Victoria Land, Siegfried Peak nord
CGTGGAGCTGTCGCTCGACGTGGGCGAGGAGGTGCTCGACGTGGGCGAGGAGGTGCTCGACGTTGAGGTGCTCGAGGACGTGGAGCTGTCGCTCGACGTGGGCGAGGAGGTGCTCGACGTTGAGGTGCTCGAGGACGTGGAGCTGTCGCTCGACGTGGGCGAGGAGGTGCTCGACGTTGAGGTGCTGGACGGCGACGTCGTGCTGGACGGCGACGTGGTGCTGGAAGAGGTGTCCGACGTGGTGCTCGAAGAGGTGTCCGACGTGGTGCTCGAAGAAGTGTCCGACGTGGTGCTCGAAGAAGTGTCCGACGTGGTGCTCGAAGAAGTGTCCGACGTGGTGCTCGAAGAGGTGTCCGACGTGGTGGACGTCGCAGACGTGGTGGAGGACGTGTCCACGCCGACCGTTACCGACGGCGTGGGCACCAAGTCGTCGGCCCTTGCCACCCCAGACGTCAGGCCCAGAGCCGCCACAGACAGCACACAGCCGACGACCATCCGAGCTCGCAACTTCATAGCACCCTCCATGCTCAGCATGTAGACAAGACGAAACACATCACAACCTCGTACCGAATCTTGACACACCGCCACACTCCCATGGCGGGAACGGCCTCAATGCCTCGAGGAGCAGCAGCAACGGCGTCCACGTCTGCGAGACGGCCGAGACGAAGCTCGCCGGCGCGTGGAGCGGCCCGCGTCGGCCGTGCAGACAAGCTCACCTGCTGAAGCGACGAACAAGACTGATCGCCAGTAGAAGCACCGCCGCGGGAAGGTCATCTATCAGGTACCGGTGAGCCAACCGCCGGGGCTCCTGCCAGAGGCGCACCATCCACTCCACCCCCAGCCGCTGTGCCCAGGGCGGGCATCGTCGGGTGAAGCCGGCGGCCATCGCGATCCCGCCGCCGCAGCCCAGGAACCAGGTCTGGGGCATCTGCTGCAGCAGCTGCTCCGCCAGCCGCTCCTGCTTAGGGAAACCGAGCCCCACCAGGACCAGGTCGGCGGCAGACTGTCTCACCTGGGTCAGGACCTCAGCACTCAGGGTCGCACTGTGCTCGAAGCCGAACGGTGGAGCCAGCACGCCGACGATGCGCAGTCCGCGGTGCCGCTCCGCCAGTGCCTGGGCGGCGGCTTCAGCGGCGCCCTCGACGCCTCCCCCTATCACGAACGCCGATCGGGACTCGCACGCAGCGAGAGAGCACAGACGCTCGACGAGGCTGGAGCCGGCGATCCGCTCGGGAAGGGCGGTGCCGGCGATCCTGGAGGCCCAGACGAGCGGCATGCCGTCTGCGACGACCAGATGAGCCCGCGCGACGAGCTCCGCCGACGCGACGTCCCCTCGTAACTGCCGCCAGATGTCGACATTCGGGGTCACGATCGAGCCGCCACGCGCCTGCTTCCAGCCCTTGGCAACGAGCCGGACGAGCTGGACCTCAGTGAGCCGGTCAAGGCCCACGCCTCCTACGTCCACACGCGACACCGCGCCAGCCTCGGCGGTAGCCTCCTGCCACTCCGGCCGCTCTGTTGCCACCCGGCCGATGCTAGTGCGCAACCGGGGTTCACGGAGTGAGTTGGTCATCCAGTGCCCTGCAACCGAGTCCGCAGTCGCCTTGCGAGCGTCTGTCCCGGACCGTCAGGAGTTCGCTTCCGTTTCTCGAACAACGGCAAGACCGGCCCGTAGACTTCGCGGGATGCACCCGCCCGAAGGAGAGCCGATGGCAGAGCTGGACGCCTCACGCGACCTCGACCCGCAGCGCCCCACTGTCGTCTACATCGCGGGCTCTGGGCGCTCGGGCAGCACGCTCCTGGAACGAATTTTGGGGGCCATGCCGGGCTACGTGAACGTAGGGGAGCTGCTGGATCTCCCTCGCAAGGTGGCACCGAGGGACGAGCTCTGCGGCTGCGGTGTCCGGTTTTCGCTGTGCCCGTTCTGGTCTGGGGTCGGGCAGCGAGCCTTCGGTGGCTGGTCGAGCGAGGTGCTTCAGGACCTGCACCGACTGCAGACGCTAGTGGCCAGGCAGCGCCACCTGCCACGCCTGCTCGGCGGCCATGCGGGGCCGGCGTTTACCGCCGCTCTAGGCCGGTACGGCGAGCGGTACGCCGAGATCTATGCCGCGGCGGCGAGCACCGCGTCTGCGCGGTATGTCGTCGACGCCAGCAAGTGGCCGGCTCAGGCGCTTGCCCTGCACCGCGGAGGCATCGACGTGCGAGTCGTGCATCTCGTTCGTGACGTCCGCGGCCACACGCACTCGATGAACCGCCAGAACGTGCTCCGGCCGCATGCTCGCGCGGACGAAGGGGAGGCCATGTGGCACAACGCACCCGCGCTGGGTGCGGCGAACTGGCTGGCCACACAGACCGAGGTCGACCTGTTGAGAGCTCGACGCGTCCCTGTGGCGCGAGTGCGATATCGGGACCTGGTCGCCCAGCCGCGCACGACGATCGAGCGCGCGCTGCGTCAGCTCTCCGTCGAGATGCCCGGTGGCGCCCTGAGCCACATCGACGGCCGCACCGTCACGCTGGGGCCCAGCCACGGGCTGTCGGGCAACCCGTCACGTTTCACGCACGGCCCGACCGTCCTGCGATCGGACGACCGCTGGCGGTCAGAGATGCGGCGACGCGACCAGCTGCTGGTGACAGCGATTGGCCTACCGCAGATGGTTGGGTCCCACCTCCGGCCGCCGGACCCGTCCTCTCCGGATCGCGAAGGTGCCGCACCGGCGCAGGCCGCCTCAAAGCCCGTCACAAGCTGGCCGCTGGTGTCGGTCATCTTGGCGACCCGAGGCCGTCCCGAACTGGTGCGGGAAGCCCTGGCATCCGTCCTGCACCAGAACTATCCCGGGGCCATCGAGGCGATCGTGGTCCATGACCAGGAGCCGGCGCAGCTGGCGCTCACCGAGTTGACCAGGCCCGGCCGGGCGGTGTCCGTGGTCAACAACCTCCACACCCCCGGCTTGGCAGGCGCACGGAATACCGGCGTGGACCTGGCACGCGGAGCGTTCATCGCGACGTGTGACGACGATGACTCTTGGCACCCGACCAAGCTGCAGCGGCAGATGCAGCGTTTCCGCGATGACCCGGACGTGCTGATGCTCGGCTCTGGCCTTCGCTACGTGTACTCCGCGGACAAGGCGGTGGAGTGGCCCGGCCGGGCGGAGCGGATCACTTACGACCTGCTCTTGCGCAACCGGGTCAAGGAGCTGCACTCCTCCGTGCTCATCATGCGTCGTGATGCATTCGCCAAGGCCGGCCGCTACGACGAGAGCCTCCCGGGTGGCTACGCCGAGGACTACGACTGGGTGCTGCGGGTCGCACGGGTCGGCAAGGTCGGAGTCGTCGTGGAGCCGCTTGCCGACATCCGTCAGAACGTGCCCTCGTACTACCGCGGCAAGGCGGCAAGGACGGCGGTGGCCCTCGAGTACTTCCTGGCCAAGCACCCGGAGATCGCCGCCTCCCGACGGGGGCACGCCCGGCTGCTGGGGCAGATGGCGTTCAACCGGTCCTGCGTCGGAGAGCGAGGGCCGGCGATGCGGCTGGCCCTGCACTCGCTGTCGCGGTGGCCGTTGTCGCCCCACCCGTACGTCGCCCTCGGCCACCTGGCGACCGGTGCCGACCCTCGGTACTTCGCGGACGCGGCGCGGCTGCTCGGCAAGGGTATGGCGTAGCAGATGACGCACCGCACGGCCTGCACCGCACATCCGGCGCCGGGCAGGCAGGGCCCACCCGTCTTGGCAGCAGCTGCACGAGGACTGCGACCCGACGACCCTCGAGGGTGACATGAGGCTAAGGAGCTTGCTGCCCAAGGCCTTCCATGAGCTCGCGTCCCGGGCGTATGTCACAGTCGGGACCTCGACCGCCCCGCTGCGGATGGAACCGAGCTTCGCCATGGTCGGAGCCTCTCGCGCCGGGACCACAACCCTGTTCCGGGCGCTGTCCCAGCACCCACAGACCGTGCGCCCACCCGTTAACAAGGGCGTGCGGTACTTCGACCTGAACTACGGCCAGGGCTGGAGCTGGTATCGCGGCCACTTCCCCGTCGCACGAACCGCAACACTGCGCGCGGGGTCCTGGGCGCCCCCCGCAGCGTTCGAAGCCAGTGGGTACTACCTGTTCCACCCCTTCGCGATAGAACGGATGGCCCGCGACCTGCCGGACGTGCGGTTGGTCGCCATGCTGCGCGACCCGGTCGAGCGTGCCTTCTCCGCGTGGAAGCACGAGTCGGCACGGGGTTTCGAGTGGGAGAGCTTCGAACGGGCGCTCGAGCTGGAAGACGAGCGCCTGCTCGGGGAGGTCGACCGGATGGCGAGGGACGTCACCTACGAGAGCTTCTGTCATCGTCACCAGTCCCACCGCAGCCGGGGCGAGTACGTCGACCAGCTGGAGCGGGCACTGCAGGTCTTCCCCCGGAGTCAGATCCACGTCATCCAGAGCGAGGCGTTCTTCGCCAGACCGGAGCACGAGTACCGACGACTGAGTGACTTCCTCGGGCTGCGCCCCTTTTACGGCGCATCGTTCGAGCAGCAGAACGCCAGGCCAAGCTCACCCATGCCGACTACGACCAGACGCGCGCTGGAGGGCCACTTCGCTCCATACAACGACCGCCTTGAGCGGCTGCTCGGCGAACCGCTCATGTGGTCCTGAGCCAGGGGCGGCGTCAACGCCTTTGACCCGGCCGGAGTGCGTCGCGTAGTCCGGCGCCGTGGTCACCGGCTGACTGTCCGTGCGCGGCGTATGTCGCGCAGCGCCGTCAGCCGCAGTGGGCGCCGAAGCGCCCACAACCCCACGGCGAACGCCGCACCACCGACGAGGGCCGCCACCACCACGGCAAACCAGGTCTCACCGAGACCCAGGCGGACCACCCACGGGATTAGGCCGAAGCAGGTGAGCGTGAGCAACGCGGCGGCTGATCCCGCTCGACCGAACGGGTGGAGCCCCATCACCAGCCCCACCTGCGCAAGCGGCACCAGGTTCTGCAGGGCGATGGCCGCAGCCCAGCCGATCGCGGCTCCCAGCACCCCGTGGCCGGGAATGAGCCAGAGGTCGAGGCCGACGTTGACAGCGAGCGCGAGAAGCACGTTGTAAAGGTTCCAGGCGGTGCGACCGGCCATGTTCAGTACCATGTCCACCATTCCGCAACCTGTGGCCAACAGCATGGAGCACGACAGGATGAGCAGCGCTCCTTGCCCGGTCCGGTAGCCCGCACCGAAGACGCCGACCAGCAAGGAGCCGAAGACGACGAACGTCAGATAGAGCGGCCAGGTCACGAGCATCAGCCACGCCGTGGAGGTCTGGTAGAGGTGGTTCGTTCCCGCTTTGTCGTCACGAGCAAGGGTCTCCCCGAGCTTCGGCTGCACGGCCAACGAAATTGCCCGGGTGCCCATCTGGCCGACGACGAGGAAGCGCGTGGCGGCGGCGTAGATCGCTGCCTGCACCGGTCCCGAGAGCGCTCCAACTAAGACGATGTCGAGACGCTGCATGGCGATCTGACCCACGCTGGCAAGCGCTCGTGGCAGGCTGAAGCGCCAGAACTCCCAACCCAGCGGTCGGTTACGGGGTGAAGGGGACGACAGGGTGACGGAAACGCCGTGGTCAACGGCCGACCGGCGTGCTGCGATGTGTCGCCACCACAGGTATGCCCCCACGGCTGCAGGGAGGTAAGCCACGGACCACGCCCAGCCGATCAGGTGTGAACCGGGCACCCAGACCGCGGCGGTAACCAGCACCAGCTGGAGCAGGCACCGGCCCACCTGCTCGACCATGACACTGGGCCGCATGGTACCCAGCCCGCGCGTCGCGGCGAGGGTGACGTTCTCCAGACCGGCCAGAGGGATGAACAACGCGACCACACGTAAGTAGCCGGCTGTCTGCTCCACGTGGCCAGGGGTTGTCACCGACGCAATCGGCCGGGCGGCTGCGAACATCACCACAGCCATCACCGTCGCCGTAAGCAGGACCGGTCGCAGCGCCGTCCGCAGGTACGCGTGGATGAGGTGGCCTCGGCCCAGCGAACGCGCCTGAGACAGAAAGTAGACCAAGGCGGTGTTGGTGCCGAGCTGACCGACAGTGGTCGCCAAGATGAACAGCGACGTGGCGGAGAAGAAGATCCCGGCCGCCTCCCGGGACAGGCCACGGGTGACAGCGACGGTGAGGCACAGGCTGGCGGCCGCCATCACGGCGGCCCCAAGCAGGTTGGCCGCCCCCCCGCGCGCAACCCCACCCATGGCGCCAGCCAGCGGCGCGACCCCCTCGCTGGTGTGGTGCTGGGCCGCCGCTCTGTTCGGGCTCACCTCCTGCTCGCCCGGTTGACACCGCCCGCGACCACGCTGCGGGCTGCGGATGCGAGGCGTCGTCCGACGATGCGGTCCGCCTGACTCGACGGGAGTGCATTACAGCCCGGTGGCACGCCCCGAATCCATGCACGCGGACAGGGGGCCAGTGGCAGAGCGGGCCATTCGTAGCGGACCAGCTCCCTCGAGCTGGCCTGGTGCCCGTTCGCGGCAAACGAGGCGAGCTGCGCAGGGGAGGCACTCGCGAGATGAGGGGCATCGAGCTCGCGCCGGGTAGACGGACCAGTGGAGGCCCTGCAACTGCTATCGGCCGAGGTGCCAGCTTGAGGGGGACACCGCGAGGCGGGCATCGGGCGGGGGCGACCGCGCCAGCCTAGTCCCTCCTTCGCCGGTGCAATGACGCACGGGCTGACGTCCGGATCGGTCATCGCCGCAGCGCCGGGTCTGCACCACCATCCGCCGGCTGCCACGCGCCTTCGTCCTTCGCTACGTCACCCCGCGACGTCCCGCCGGTTACCGCCTGAGGCTGCTGCTGGGCCGAGTTCCCTCCGGACGACGGGTCGACCCTGGTAAAACTCCCCGCGGGCAGGAGTATCAGACCGAGGACGCGGACACCCAGTACACCCGCGCGCGAAGCGACGTCCGCGACATCGTCGCTGTCGGTGCGGCGGTCGCGGCCGACGAGCAGCAGTCCGTCGGCAACGCGTGCGATGGCCATACCAGTCGCAGTCGTCGCCGGAGGAGCAGCGACGAGCATGTAGTCACACTCGCTCTTCAGCTGAGCCAGGACGTTGCTGAACGTCTGCCCGGAGAAGAGCTCCTGGACCGAGGAGATCCGGGCACCAGCGGGAAGCACGTACATGCCCTGCGCCTTGACCAGGTGCTGGCGAGGACTGTCGTGCTGGAGCAGGACGTCCGCGAGCCCGCCGCTCGCAGCCACGCCCAGCAACCGCTCCAGCTGGCCGTCGGCGCCAGTCGCGACGAGCACCACGTGGTAGCCGGCCAGGCTAAGCGACCGACCGAGCTCCACGACGACCTCAGCCTCGCGGCCCTCCTGCGCCATCGAGGAGACCGCCATGGCGAAGGGCGCCGGTGCAGTAGCAAGCGTGGCGGTGCGCAGCTGTTGGAACAGCGCCCGGCCGGGCTGTGCAGGATCCGCCCGGTTCGCGATCCGGGAGGAGACGCGCCGGCGAGGTAGGTAGCCCAGCAGTGGCACGCCGGCCACGCTGAGATCCGAACCGGCGCGCACCCGGCGGTCGCGTCGCTCCCGCCAGATGGCCAGCGTCACGCCTGCGAGCAGGCCGAGTACTGCACCGGCCAGCGCTAGCAGGAGGGGAGGGATGCCAGACTGCGACGTGGGCAGCTGCGCCGGAGACACGATGGTGCCCGGGTCAGCACCGGTCGCTTCGAGGCTGCTGATCGTGTTCTGCAGAGTTACCAGCTGGTTGGCGTAGAGCTGCACCCGCTGGGACGTTTCCGGTGAGGCGCTCGGAGAGGCGGCATCCTTCGCCGCAGCGTCGAGACTGGCCTTGATTGCCCTGGCCTGCTTGTCGAGAAGGCCAAGACGTGCCTTCTGAGTGTTCGCCGTCTCAGTACTGCGGTACTTGAGATATGCCTTCGCCACCGCGTCGGCGCCTTGCTGCGCCGCCTGCGGAGTCGTCCCGTCAAACTGGATCTGCACTACCTGCGTGTTCGGCGGAACCACCGCCGTGACCACGCCGGAGCCAGCGACCCAGTGCTCCTTCAAGCTCTTGTTTGACAGTGCGGCGACCGGCACCGAGTCGACGACCTGCGCCTCTGTGCCAAGAGCGATGGTCACCTGCAGACCGGTCGTGCCGGTGTCAGGCGAGAACGGGTTGCCCAGGATCGGCCGGACCAGCACCTTGGCGCTCGAGCTGTAGGTCGGTGTCCTGGCCGAAGCCAACGCCCAAATCAGGGCGCCAACCAGCACGGTGCACAGGACGATGAGCAGCTTGTTGTGCCTGAGCGCGGAGCTCACGGCATGCGGCCGCGCACCATCGGTCGAGGATCTGGACACTGCTCCACCTTCCACGAGGCCCTTAATGGCCACGGTTACTAGATTCTAACGGGCCCAAATTCAACAGGCATGCCGTTCGTCGTTATGCTGGCTCCCTAGTTGCCCGTCAGGATGACACCGACGACGTCGGTGCCCACGTGGCCAAGCGTCTGCCGCATGCGGACAACGTCATGTGCCCGTGTCGCAAGCGAGGCCACGAGCACCGTCTTGGGGCGGGAGCCTGGCTGGAGAAGCGGAGCGCCACTCCCACCGCGCACCCAGGGCGCCTCGAACCGGTCGGGGGAACCCGGCCCCCGCCGTGCAACGCAACCGTCCAGGGCCGCCGCAAGCGCGACAGCCCTGCGATCGCCGACGTCTACGGGGAGGGCACCCGAGGCCTGGTAGAGCGACATCGCCCGCTCCGGAGAGCCGGTCGCCGCTGCGCCCTGAGGTGCCGCACCCGCGCCACGCACGCCCAGGAGCCGCATGGCCCATGTGGCGGAGCGCCGCCGGATGCGAGTTGAGCCCAACCTGCCGGTCGGTCGCATGTCGGCCAGCACCGGTAGTCCCGTCTCCCGCAGCACCCGGCTGGGGCTGCGCAGGCGCACGCCGTTTCGGTCTCTGGCGACGCTCAGCACGGTCCCCAGCAGCAGCCACAGCATCAGTGCGCTCGCGATCGAGACGCGCCATACGTCTTTCTGAGGGGTGACGACCACCGGCCGGATCGAGACCCCTCCCCGGACTGGGGAGGCGATGGCACCGGTGAGCTGCTGGTTCAGCTGCTTCATCTGCCCTAGCAACGCCTCCCGCTTCTGCTTGAGGTTGTAGGTCTCCGCAAACGGGATCGCCGTCGGTTGCTTGCCCTCCACCAAGGTGAGGGCCTTGTTGACGGTCGCCAGAGACTTGTCCAGGGCCAAGGCGCTCTTGTTGAGCGCGCGAATCGCGCTCGCCTTGTCGTCGTCCATCTGCTTCTGGCGTTCGGCAACGAAGACCCGTGCGGCTGCGTCGACGCCCTTGACCGCGACAGGGGCGCTGTCTGCCTCGAAGATGACGTGCACCACGCGGGTGTTGGGCGCCGCGGTGAGCGTCAGTGATTTCTGATCAGGGGAGAGTCGCTGACCCGTGGCCGCGAGCACTGCCTTCTCGACTCCTCCACTGGTCAGCAGCTGCGCCTGGGTGTCCATGTTCATAGGTCCGTCGTTGGGGGTGGGTAGACCCACGGCATTAGGGAGCACGACGGTGGCGGTCGCGACGGCCGGCGTGCCGAAGTGCTGCTGCCACAACACACCGGAGCCGACGCCTAGCAGGGCGCACACCAGCACCAATCCGAGGTGTTCCCCAATCGGCCGCACGTAAGCGGTCAGCGGCCGGATTTCCTTCGTTTCGCCGAAGCTGTCCGCACGGCCGGCCGCTTCGGCCCCCTGCTCGGGCGACTCCCCCTCCCGGCACATCAGGGCAATGGCCACCATGACGGCGAGCAGCGCGGTACCTAGCGCGTTGTACACCGGCATGGTCACGAAGCTGACGATGAGCACGGACAGCCCCATCGTCATTACCGGCGACGGCTTCCAGAGGTACCGGAACAGGAACGTGAGGAAGAACACGAGGTAGAGCAGTAGCCCTCCCAGCCCCTGCGTGAACACCACCAGCCACAGCTGCCCCTGGGTGCCCAGCGCCGGCGGGCTGCACCGCGGGCAGTCGAGCGTGGCGCCACCGGTGATGGAGTTGAAGTTGCCCTGAACGTTGCGTGTGCTGCCGAGCCCGATGATCGGCGACGTCTGGGCCACGCTCGTGACTGAGAGGGTGCCCAGGTTCTGCCGGACACTCAGGCTGCCCGTGTTGGAGAACCGGGCCTGCACCACATCGCCGAGCGAGGTGAAGGACACCAGGGCCACGACGGCCACCCCCGCGACGATGGCCACGGCGAACAGCCCCGGTTTGCCGAAAAGCGCGGACCGAAGGGCCACGAAGACGGCAACGACGATCAGCGCCGCCCACATGCCGCGGTTGATCGAGTAGATGACGGGCACGGCCCCCGAGAGCAGCACGAACGGGGCGACGAACCGGCGCCAGCCAGCGTCCTTCCCACACCAGGCGAAGAGGAAGAAGGGCAGGAAGCAGGCATAGTTGAGCCCCCAGATGTTGCTGTACGTGAAGGGGGCACTTGGCCGCGGTGACTCGAAACCCAACACCTGTTGTAGCTGCGCCGCAGATGGGTGTACCAGATCGCTCACGAACTGGCTGCTGCGGAGGCTGCCGGGGAGGAACGCCTCGACTAACGAGGTGAACTCCAGATGCGGTACCAGCACGCCCAGCAGTCCGCCGGCCGTGACGGTGAGAAACATCGCACTCATGATCCGGGTGATCCGTCGCACAGAGAGCTCAGCGCGGTTGTTCAGGACGTACAGAAGCACCACCGTAATGGCGAGGTACCAGACGAGCCGGTAAGCCCAGGTGAAGTACCGCGAGCCGTTGGCGTCGGAGACCGCTCCCAGGGCATCCACGTGCAGAACGGTGAGCCCGATGGCGACCCACCCGAGAAAGAGCAGCCACCAGCCGAAGCCACGCGGCGCGAGCACCCGTCGGCGACGGAGCAGGTCAAGCGCCATGGGCACGGCGAACAGGAGGCACGCGAACTCCGCCATTCCCATGGCCCACCAGATGGGGAAGGGGACGAAAATGGCCGCGAGTGGCCATCCCGGCCGCAACCAACGATGCTCGGCCGGTGGTGTCAGTACATCCGGGGTTGTCCCGCGGGCGGGCGTCTCAGCGGTCACGGCTAGCTGCGTCGGCACCGAGACTCGCACCTTCCTTGATCTCCATGACACTTTCGCTGGCAGGCGGCTCGCGGACTGCCGGGGGCTGCAGCTGAAGAGTTCTGGTGGCTCCCGCCCCGGCCGCTCCTGGTGCCGGGCTTCGGCGGTCGAGCACCAGGCACACGCCTACCATGACCGCGAGGACCAGCGAACCGTATACCAGTCCCCCGATGACGTCAGTGAACCAGTGCTTCAGCAGATAGACCCTGCTGTATGCCTCGACAGTAGCTAGGAAGGCCAGCATCGAGAAGGCGGCGACCCACGCGCGCCTACTTGCGCCACGCCACAGCAGAGTGAGCGCGATGATCAGCCCGTAGACGACGATCAGCCGTCCGCAGCCCCCTGACGGCCAGGTCCCATGCGACGTGGGTGGATGCCCACGGTTGACCAGCCGACCCGACGCCGTCTGCCCGAACTTCTCCATCAGGTAGCCGCTCAGCAGCACCGCCGGCGGGACCCACCACCTGCGCTCACTCCACGCCGCAGCGAGCAGGACCGCCGCCAGCACGGTCAGGAACTGGGTCTGCGGACGGTTACCCAGCTTGGTCAGGACAGCCCAGGACTGCTGCCAAGTCCCTGGATGTAGCCGCGCCTGAAACCAGTGGAACAACGGCACGTCGACGGACGGTTCAAGGGCATGGGCGAGCTTGCCGAGCGCCCAGCAGGTGATGAGGGTGGCTGCTGCGCCGGACAGATAGACGACGCTCGCCGCCACGACCCTGCCGAGCTGCGCCACGGCAACATCGACCACGACGGCGACGCGGCCGCCGAGGATGGCGAACCAGTTGGGCATCGCGACCCTCGACGCGGCCGCCCAGGCAAGGACACCGAGCAGCAAGACGCCAAGCAGAGCGACGATGGCCACGATCACTACTCCGCTCACAGTCAGACCAGGCTTTCTCGATGAGGTGGAAGAGCGTCGACGGCTAAGGCGCAACCCGTCGTCAGGCGGCCTCGGTGACCATCCCGGCGGCGACGGTGCGGTTGGTCGCTTCGTCGATGAGCACGAAACCCCCGGTCGTCCGGTTGCGGCGGTACTCGTCCACGAGCAGCGGCTGGGTGCAGCGGAACCTGATCCGGCCGATCTCGTTCAGCGTCAGGGTCGCTGCGTCCTGGTCCCGGTGCAGCGTGTTGACGTCGAGCCGGTACTGCAGCTCCTTCACGATGACGCGCGCCGAGCGCGTCGTGTGCTTGATCGCCAGCTTCATCCCGGGGCGCAGGGGGCTGTCGCCCATCCAGCAGACCATCGCGTCGATGTCCTGGGCGACGTGCGGCTGGTTGTGGGGGCGGCAGATCATGTCGCCACGCGAGATGTCGATGTCGTCCTCGAGCCGCACGGTGACCGACATGGGCGGGAACGCCTCCGCCACCGGCCCGCTGGCGGTGTCGATGGACTTCACCTTGGACGTCATCCCGGACGGCAGGACCATCACGTCGTCGCCGGCCTTGAGCACACCTCCGGCGACCTGTCCGGCATACCCGCGGTAGTCGTGCCAGCGGTCCGAGTGGGGGCGGATCACGTACTGCACCGGGAAACGCACGTCCACCAGGTTGCGGTCGCTCGCGAAGTGCACGTTCTCCAGGTGGTGCAGCAGGCTCGGACCGTCGTACCAGGGGGTCCGCTCCGACCGGGTGACGATGTTGTCCCCGGCCAGGGCCGAGACCGGGATGACCTCCAGGTGGGGCACGTCCAGCTTGGCTGCGAAGCCGGTGAACTCGGTGCGGATCCGCTCGTAGACGTCCTGGTCGAAGTCGACCAGGTCCATCTTGTTGACGCACAGGACGATGTGCGGCACCTGGAGCAACGTCGCCAGGAAGGTGTGCCGCCGGCTCTGCTCCACCAGCCCCTTACGGGCGTCCACCAGGACCAGGGCGAGATCCGCCGTCGAGGCCCCGGTCACCATGTTGCGGGTGTACTGGATGTGTCCCGGGGTGTCGGCGATGATGAACTTGCGCTTGGGGGTGGCGAAGTAGCGGTAGGCGACGTCGATGGTGATCCCCTGCTCGCGCTCGGCACGGAGCCCGTCGGTGAGCAGGGCAAGGTTGACCTTCTCCTCCCCGCGGTCCTTGCTTGCGGTCTCCACGGCCAGGATCTGGTCCTCGAACACGGTCTTGGTGTCGTACAGGAGCCGGCCGATGAGGGTGCTCTTGCCGTCGTCGACGGAGCCGGCGGTGGCGAACCTGAGAATGTCCACGGTCTAGAAATACCCTTCGCGCTTGCGGTCTTCCATGGCTGCTTCACTGAACTTGTCGTCGCCGCGGGTGGCCCCGCGCTCGGTGACGCGGGTGGAGGCCACCTCCTCGACGACCTTGGCCACCGTGTCGGCGTCCGAGAGCACCGCGGCGGTGAGGCTGGCGTCGCCGACGGTGCGGTAGCGCACGCGACGGGTGGTGACCTGCTCCCCCAGGCGCGCCTGGATGAACTCGTTGTGCGCGTAGAGCATGCCGTTGCGCTCGAAGACGTCGCGGTCGTGTGCGTAGTAGATGGCAGGCAGCTCGATGTCCTCGTGCTGGATGTAGAGCCAGATGTCCAGCTCGGTCCAGTTCGACAGCGGGAAGACCCGGATACTCTCGCCGAGGTGGATCCGCCCGTTGTACAGCCCCCACAGCTCCGGCCGCTGGTTCTTGGGGTCCCACTGGCCGAACTCGTCGCGGAAGGAGAAGATCCGCTCCTTGGCGCGCGCCTTGTCCTCGTCCCGGCGGGCTCCGCCGAAGATCGCGGTGAACCGGTGCTTCTCCAGCGCGTCCAGCAGGACCGGCGTCTGGATCCGGTTGCGGGTGCCGTCCGGCGGCTGCTGCACCTGACCGTTGTCGATGGCCTCCTGCACGCTGGCCACGATCAGGTGGATGCCGAGCTTCTTGGCCCACCGGTCGCGGTAGTCCAGGACCTCGGGGAAGTTGTGCCCGGTGTCGACGTGCATGACGGGGAAGGGGATGTTGGCGGGATAGAACGCCTTCTGAGCCAGCCGGAGCATGACGATGGAGTCCTTGCCGCCGGAGAACAGCAGCACCGGCCGCTCGAGCTCCGCGACGACCTCGCGCATGACGAAGATGGACTCCGCCTCGAGGGCGTCCAGCTGGCTCAGCTGGTAGTCATGGGTGGGTGGGGTCATGTTCTGGTCTCTTCCGTCGTCAGGTCGGCGATGGCGACGAGCAGCCGCTCGGCGATCTCGGCTCGACAGATCAGCAGGTCGGGGAGCAGGGGATCGGGCCGGTTGTACCGAAGCGGTGAGCCGTCGATCCGGCTGGTGTGCAGGCCGGCAGCCCGCGCGACGGCCACCGGAGCAGCGGAGTCCCACTCGTACTGGCCGCCGGCGTGCACGTACGCGTCCGTGACGCCCTCCCACACCGAGCTGGCCTTCACCCCCGCCGAGCCCATCGGCACGAGGGTGCCGCCGACGTGGTCGGCCAGAGCCGTCACGAACGCCGGCGGACGGGACCGGCTGACCGCCAGCCTGATGCTGCCGGTGTGGTCGGTCGGGGGCTTCGGCGCGTGGTCGGTCGCATACGTCGTCCCCGTCCCCGGGCGGGCCACTGCTCCGGCCACCAGGTCACCCTCCTGCCACAGGGCGACGTGTACCGCCCAGTCGTCGCGCGGCGGCTCACCGAACTCGCGGGTGCCGTCCAGCGGGTCGACGATCCACACCCGACGTGCGCTGAGCCGGACCGAGTCGTCCGTGCCCTCCTCCGAGAGCACGGCATCCTCAGGGCGCTCGTGTCGCAACCGGCGCATCAAGAGCTCGTGCGCACCCGAGTCGCCGGCAGCCCGCAGGCCCGTGGCGTCGAGGCCCTGCGCCATCGCTTCATCGCGCAGCCTCAGCAACATCTCGCCGGCCTCGTCGGCGAGCGAGCGGGCCAGGACACTGTCGCGGTCGCTCACCTGTTGGATCACCATCCTCCTTCGCGGCAGCCCGCGGTCGTCTCAACAGCCAAAAAGCCCGTGGCCCGTTCCCAGCCACCGACGTGCACGCGCGACACCGACCACGCTACCGGCTGGCAGCGCCTTCGATCAGCGCTTCACCCGGGCGCGGGCCAAACCATACCCAGGACGTGGCCAAGTCAGGTGGTGTCTCGTCCCTCTCAGGCCGGCATGCAGTCGTGGGTACGACCGGCCATGACGGGCTAGTAGGCGCCGGAGCCTCTGACCACGGCGCGGAGGGTGCGGAACAGGATCTGCAGGTCGAGCAGCAGGCACCAGTTGTCGACGTACCAGAGGTCGAGTCGCAGCGACTCGTCCCAGGACAGGTTGCTCCGGCCGCTGACCTGCCACAGCCCGGTGAGGCCTGGTTGGACCCGCAGCCGGCGCACGGCGTCCGGCTCGTAGAGCGCCACCTCACGTGGCAGCGGGGGTCGTGGGCCGACGAGCGACATGTCCCCGGTCACCACGTTGACCAGCTGCGGCAGCTCGTCGATCGAGTAGCGCCGCAGGATCCGTCCCACCCGGGTGATCCGAGGGTCGTCCTTGCGCTTGAACAGGACAGAGTTGATGTCGTTGCCGCCCTCGAGATCGACCAACCGCTCCTCGGCGTCAACGCCCATCGTGCGGAACTTCAGCATGCTGAACAGCTCGCCCCTGGCGCCCACGCGGTTCTGCCGGAAGAAGATCGGACCGGGCGAGCTCAGCTTCACCGCGAGCGCGGCAGTGAGCAGGATCGGGGAGAGCAGCAGCAGGAAGGCGATGGCGAGGAAGAAGTCCGCGATGCTCTTGAGCTTGATCAGCCCACCGGTGGTGACCGGCCGCTCCACGTGCAGCAGCGACAGGCCGGCGAGCGGGCGGATGGAGAGCCGGGGACCGGCGACCTCGAGAATGCCCGGAGAGACGATCAGCTCGACGTCGCGCTCCTCCAGCGACCAGCCCAGCCGGCGCAACGAGTGACCGACCAGGTCCGGGTGGCTGGACACCGCGACCACTGCCGCGTTGAACAGGTCGACGGCCGAGAGCGCCTCCTCGGGGGTCCCGAACACCGGCACGCCGTGGATCTGCGAGGCACTTTCCCAGCTGGCGTCGAGCCCCGAGACGCAGGCCGCCACCACCTCCAGCCCGTGCGTCGGAGAGCCCTTCAGCTGCTCGATCAGCGCGGCCGCCGAGTCGGCGCGACCCACCACGACGGTCCGCTGCATCCGCAGGCCCTGCCAGCGCTGCCCGGCCAGCCAGTGCCGCAACCGGTTTCGGGCAACCAGGTCGAGCAGCAAGGTGCTGACGATGGCGATGAGCGTGTACCGGCGAGCGACGCCGTCACCGGCGGCATACGAGCCGAGGCCGATGAGCACCACGATGCCCAGCGCCGCTCGGAACACCGCGCGGTACTCCTCCGCCGCCACCCCGATGAACCGGCTCTCGTAGCCGTGCGCAAGCCACAACGCGAGCACCCAGGCGATCGGCAGGCCAACACTGAGCAGTGCGTAGTCGGCGACGTAGTAGTGCGGTGCGGACCGCGTGTAGAAGGCGACGCCCGCGGCCACAGCGGCGCTGAGGACGTCGAGTGGAACGGCCCGCCGACGGTAGGCCAAGACCCAGGCGGCCGTGCGGCGGCTGCCCTGGCGCGGCATCCCCTCGCCCGGGCGAAGCGACTGCAGCGCGTGGGCCTGGGCCGCTCGCCCCGTGTCTACATAGTCCGTCACGTATCTGTCCCTACGGAGTTCGCGCTCGCGGATCTGGGCCCTCTACCCGCGCCGTTGCGGTCGTGGCCCGTCGTCGGGCCACCGAACCAGGAGGGCGCATCGTCATGATCCGCCCCGGTTCACCGTTCACCGCCCCTGCTGATCTGCGGGTCAACGAATGCTGCAGGTCAACGGAACGAATGCACGAGGTAAAGTCTCGCCCCACCCTAGTGAGGGCCCGAGCCCCTCGTGGGGCAAACCCAAAAACCAGCCGTGGAGGCAGTTCACAGGTTGCGCGGACCTACCAGGCTCAAGCACCGGAGAACAGTAGCGCACGCTCTGATCCGCCGCCCGCCGTGCGGACGGACCCCTCACGGCGCGTGATATCGCTGCTGCGCGGCCAGCAGTCCTGAGCCAACCAGCAGCTCGACGGCGTCGGCCGCGCTGTCCACGAGCAGGGCGGTCTCCTCTCGCTGCGAGGCGGGGAAGTCGCGCAGGACGTAGTCGGCGGGGTCCATCCGTCCGGGCGGCCGCCCGATCCCCGCCCGGACCCGCAGGTAGTCGCGCGTGCCGACGCGCGACGTGACCGAACGCAGGCCGTTGTGCCCCCCCTCACCGCCGCCCCGCTTGAGTCGAACCTCGCCGGAGGGGATGTCGAGGTCGTCGTGCACCACGACGAGGCGGTCCACGGGGACCTTGTAGAAGCTCGACAGGCCGCTGACCGCCGCCCCGCACTCGTTCATGAACGACAGTGGCTGGGCGAGCACGAGCCTGGGCCCCGCGGCGCCCGGCGGACCGGCGACCGGTGCGCCTAGTCGCACATCGGCGACCAGCGCCCTGCCGCTCCGCGTCTTGCCGGAACGCAGCGACACCCCCGACCGGCGGGCCATCTCCCGGACAACCATGGCCCCGACGTTGTGCCGGTTGCCGGCATACGCCGGGCCCGGGTTGCCGAGCCCCACCACGAGCCAGGGGGCCGTCGCGGCTGCCAGCGCACCCGTCTGTCCGGCCAAGACCGGCTCAGGCGTTCTGGGCCGGATCAGGCGCTCTCGGGCTGGTCGGCGGCAGAGGCGGCGGCGGACCCCTCACCGGCGTCGCCCTCCGGTGCGTCGTGCTCGATACCGGCCTCGGCCTCGGCCTCGGCGAGCTCAGCCTCCAGCTCCTCCTCGGAGATGGCACCGGTGATGTTGACCACCAGGAGGTCCCCGTCGCTGACCAGCGTGGCGCCGGCGGGAAGCGTTAAGTCCCTGGCGTGGATCTGATGCGGCGCGCTCATCCCTGCGACGGTGACGTCGATCGCCTCGGGGATGGCCGTGGCCAGTACCTCGAGCTCGACCGTCTGGTTCTCGACGTTGACCACGGTGTCGGGAGCGGGCTGGCCGAGCACGTTGACCTGAACGTCCACGGTCACCTTCTCGTCGCGTCGGACGACGACGAGGTCGACGTGCTCGATCACCGGACGCACCGCGTCCCGCTGGATGTCCTTGGCCAGGGCCAGCTGCGCCCGGCCGTCCAGCTCGATCGACAGCAGCGCGTTCGCCACCTTCAGCGCCATCATGGTGTCGTGGGCCGGCAAGGTGATGTGCACCGGCGCCGTGCCGTGGCCGTACATGACGGCAGGGACGTGCCCCGAGCGGCGCACGCGACGCGCAGCGCCCTTGCCGAAGGCGGTGCGGGGCTGGGCGACGAGCGTGATCTCGGACACGGTTCTCTCCTGTGCTGCGACTGCGAGCGCTTGACGGTCGGGGCGGCCCGGTCGACCCACACGAACTTCCGCAGGACCGGGACCGTCTGCCGTGGGGCGGTCGCGTTGCCTGGCGTCCCTCGCCGGGGCGGGCGTCGTCGAGTCTAGGCGAGCCAGACAGGCAGGACAAAGCCGGAAGGCGGGATGCGACGTGGTGGCCGGTCTGCCCGGCTCAGGTCTGCCCGGCTCAGGTGTGACCGTTGAACAGGCTCGTCACCGAGCCGTCCTGGAACACCTCGCGGATGGCGGCGCTGATCAGCGGCGCGATCGAGAGCACAGTGAGCTTGTCGAATCGCCGGTCGGCGTCCAGCGGCAGGGTGTCGGTCACGATGACCTCGCGGACGGCGCAGTTCTTCAGCCGGTCGACGGCCGGCCCCGACAGGATCGGGTGCGTAGCAGCGATGACGACGTCCGCCGCACCATCGGCGAGCAGGGCGTTGGCGGCGTGGACGATGGTGCCGGCCGTGTCGATCATGTCGTCCACCAGGATGCAGGTGCGGTCCTTGACGTCGCCGACCACCCGGTTGGCAATGCTCTGGTTGGGCTGGTTCGCGTCCCGCGTCTTGTGGATGAAGGCCAGCGGCAGGCCGCCGAGGCGGTCCGACCACTGCTCGGCCACCCGGATCCGGCCGGCGTCCGGTGACACGACCGCCATCTGCTCGTCGCCGTACTTCATCGTGACGTAGTCGGACAGGATCGGGAGCGCGACCAGGTGGTCGACCGGGCCGTCGAAGAAGCCCTGGATCTGGGCCTGGTGCAGGTCCACGCAGATCAGCCGGTCCGCGCCGGCGGTCTTGAACATGTCCGCCATCAGCCGGGCGGAGATGGGTTCGCGGCCCCGGTGCTTCTTGTCCTGCCGGGCGTAGCCGTAGAACGGCATCACCACCGTGATCCGCTTGGCCGAGGCGCGCTTCAGCGCGTCGACCATGATCAGGTGCTCCATGATCCACTCGTTGACCGGCGCGGTGTGGCTCTGGATGACGAAGGCGTCGCACCCCCGCACCGACTCCTCGAACCGCACGTAGGTCTCGCTGTTGGCGAAGTTGTAGGCCTGCATGGGCACCAGGGAGGTGCCGAGCTGCTCGACCACCGCCTGCGCCAGGGCGGGGTGCGCCCTGCCGGAGAAGATCATCAGGTTCTTCTCGGTCGCCCGCTTCATACCGGTCATGAGCTGCCTCCGGGCGGTGAGGTGGTGTGTGGATCGGTATGCCGTGACGCCGCCTCGGCCGAGGCGGTGCCAGGACGGTGCTGCGCGACCCAGTCGAGCAGGTTGCGCTGAGGTGCCACGTTGAGCGCCAGCGCGCCAGGTGGCACGTCCTTGCGCACGACGGTGCCGGCGGCGGTGTAGGCCCCGTCGCCGACGCTCACCGGGGCGACGAACATGGTGTCCGAGCCCGTGCGGCAGTGGCTGCCGATGGTCGTGCGTGCCTTGCTCACGCCGTTGTAGTTGACGAACACCGACGAGGCACCGATGTTGGAGCCCTCACCGATGGTCGCGTCACCGACATACGTCAGGTGCGGGACCTTCGATCCCCTGCCGATCGAGGCGTTCTTGGTCTCGACGAAGGTGCCGATCCGGCCCCCGTCACCGAGCTCGGTGCCGGGACGCAGGTAGGCGAAGGGACCGACGGTCGTGTCGGCCCCCACCACGGCGAGCGAGCCGTGGGTGCGCACCACCGACGCGTGGGGTCCGACCTCGACGTCGCTGAGCGTCGTGTCGGGTCCGATCGTGGCGCCGTCGGCAATGCGGCTGGCGCCGTGCAGCTGGGTCTGCGGGTGGATCGTCACGTCACGGCCCAGGGTGACGTCCACGTCGATCCAGGTCGTGGCGGGGTCCACCACCGTGACGCCGTGGCGCATCCAGCGCTCTACCGTGCGCCGGTTGAGCTCGGCGCCGAGCCTGGCGAGCTGCACCCGGTCGTTGACGCCCTCGGTCTCCCAGGTGTCCGCGACCGGGTATGCCGTGACCCGCCTGCCGTGCCCGCGCGCGATGGTCACCACGTCGGTGAGGTAGCGCTCCCCCTGGGCGTTGGCCGAGCTCACCTCGGCCACGTCGGAGCGCAGGGTCGCCGCGTCGAACGCGTAGACACCGGAGTTGATCTCGCGGATCGCTCGCTGCTCGTCGCTGGCGTCCCGGTGCTCCACGATGCGCGAGACCGCCCCTGTGCTGTCGCGTAGCACTCGGCCGTAGCCTCCCGGGTCGTCCAGCAGCGCGGTGGCCACGGTGACCGCACTGGACGCCGCATGATGGGCGCCGGCCAGCGCGGTCAACGTGGCCGACGTCAGCAGCGGGACGTCGCCCATGGTCACCAGCACCGTGCCGTCGAGATCCGCCGGCAGGGCGGCGAGCGCGCACTCCACGGCCCTGGCGGTGCCCGGGACGCGGTCCTGGTCGGCGACCATGACCGCGGGGTCAAGGGCGGCGACGTGCTCGGCTACCTGGTCCCTGTCGTGCCGGACGACCACGCACAGGCGTGGTGCCCCGGTCCCCCGGGCCGCGTGCAGCGCGTGCCCGAGCAGGCTGCGGCCACCGATCCGGTGCAGGACCTTGGGCAGCGCCGACCTCATCCGGGTGCCCTCGCCGGCGGCGAGGACGATGACGGCGACCGGGCGGGGCGTGCTCACGCGAGTGGGCTCCAAGCGGTGCGGGTCGGGCCGGCGGTGCGGGGCGAGGCCGGCAGCGCCGAGCCGGCGTGCCCGGCCGCTCTGCCATCGGTCATGCTACTCGCCCGCCGCAGCGGCTCGGACCCGCGACGGACACGCCACAAGCAGGGCGCTGACCGATGGAGGGACCGGACTCAGGGTCGGGCCGGAGTCAGTCCACGCAGAGGCAGAAGGGGTGCCCAGCCGGGTCCAGGAACACCCGGAAGGACGTACCCGGCTGGTGCTCGTGCTTGGTGGCACCGAGGCCGAGCACCGCCGCCTCCGCGGCGTCAAGGTCGTCGACGACCACGTCGAGATGCATCTGCTGGGGCACCTGCTGGGTCGGCCATTGAGGCGGGGTGTACGCCTCCACCTGCTGGAAGCAGATGCATTGACCGTAGTCCGCGCGCACCTCCGCCCAGCCGGAGGAGACGTCGACCTTCCAGTCCAACATCGCGCCGTAGAACGTCGCGAGAGCGCCCGGATCGGGACAGTCGATGACGAGGCTGGGGAAGCGTGCAATGGCCATGCCAGGCACGGTACGCGCGAACTCGGACGATCCACGTCCGGATGCTCTTGTCAGCCCGGTCAGCCCGGTCAGCGCCGCCGGCCGCGCGGCGAGCTCCCCGGGATGGAATCGAACCATCGTCGCTAGTCCTGATTCAAAGTCAGGCGGGCCCTGCCAGCAGACCAACCGGGGAACGGCCCTCGCCCGTCGCCGATGGGCCGGGTCCAGGGTAGTAGACGGGCCGCCCCGGGCACGGCGGCCGGCGGCCGGTCGCGCCGGCTCAGCGCCCGTTGCTGGCCCTGCTACGGCTGCGTAGGTTACGGTTGCGTAGGTTACGAGAACACCGCCCGGAAGGCAGCCCTCCATGACCATGTACGCGCCCCACCCCGCCACGGCCGCCACGGACCGCCACGGCGCCACCAACGCCGTCGAGAGCGGCGGCTCACTGGTCGATCCGGCACCGGCCGACGCCCCACCAGCAGAGCGCAAGACCAGAGGCGAGCAGGTCGCCCTGGCAGTGTTCATCGTGGTGCCGTTCCTGGCCCTGGTCGCCGCCGTCCCGGTCGCGTGGGGGTGGGGTCTGGGCTGGCACGACGTGGTCATCGCCTTGGCGATCTACGCGTTCACCAGCCACGGCATCACCGTCGGGTTCCACCGTTACTTCACCCACGGCTCGTTCAAGGCCAAGCGCTGGCTGCGGATCACGCTCGCAGTCGCCGGGTCGATGGCGATCGAGGGACCGGTCATCCGGTGGGTCGCCGACCACCGCAGGCACCACGCGTTCTCCGACAAGGAGGGCGACCCGCACTCGCCGTGGCGCTACGGCGAGACCGTCCCGGCACTGGCCAAGGGACTGCTCTGGGCGCACATGGGCTGGATGTTCGACCGCGAGCTGACCTCCACCATCAGGTACGCGCCCGACCTGCTGGCCGACAGGGACATCGTCCGCATCTCGCGGTGGTCCACCGCCATCATGGCTTTCTCCATGGCGCTGCCCGCGGTGCTCGGCGGCCTGTGGTCGATGTCGTGGCAGGGCGCGGCCACAGCGTTCTTCTGGGCCTCACTGGTCCGAGTCTGCCTGCTGCACCACGTCACCTGGTCGATCAACTCCATCTGCCACACCGTCGGCGAGACGCCGTTCAACAGCCGGGACCGCGCCGGTAACGTCTGGTGGCTGGCCGTGCTGTCCAACGGCGAGTCATGGCACAACCTGCACCATGCCGACCCGACGTGCGCCAGGCACGGCGTGCTGAAGGGCCAGCTCGACTCCAGCGCCCGGGTGATCTGGGCCTTCGAGCGGCTCGGGTGGGCCCATGCGGTGCGCTGGCCGCGCCAGTCCCGGCTGGACAAGCGTCGCGCCGTGGCCTGAACCGTGCCGTGAGCCCAGCGGCGGCTTTGCCGCGGCCTCAGCTCAGCGGCGGGAGGGGCTCGCGACCGTCGCGCCCAGCCGCTCCCGTACGGCGGCAACGTCCTCCGGCTGCCAGTCGACATGGTCGTTGGTCCAGCCCTCAAGGTCCCGGAACTGGGTCGAGGCGTTGACCATGGCGTGCCCGATCACGTCGCTGGTCCTGATGGAGTACTGCCGCTGGAGCGCCCGGACCAGGACGAGCACGGCGCCGATCTGCGCCGGTCGGTGCAGGATCTGCAGGTCTGACCAGTGGCCCGTCTGCGAGGTGCCGGTCTGGACCATCTCGATGCCGATGGCCCGGTCGTTCACGCCGATCGCATGCCGGCAGATGACCGTGGTCGGGACGATGGCGTAGACGGTGCCGTCCCGGTCGACGATGTAGTGGGCGCACGTCCCCGGGCTCTCACCCCGGTTGTCCGCGTTGGAGGCGAACGTGTCGCGCGCGCCGGACAGCGACGACGAGCCGGTGAAGTGCAGCACGATCATCGACGGGTGCAGCTGCCACGTGGAGACGCCGTAGTGCCGTTTGGCATAGGCGGCGGTCTCGTCCCTGCGTGCCTGCGAGAACGGGATGTAGTCGGGCACGATCCGCACCCTGGCCGCCGTGACGACCCGCGGGCTCAGGTGCGGGCCCGGCGACGCGCTGCTCGCGTGCCGGGCGGAGCCTGCGTCGGCCATCGACACGAGCTGCGTCGTCGTGGACCCGCTCGCGGTCCACGACCTGGACGACGTCGACGTGGTCGCGCTTGTCGAGGTGGTCGAGATGGTCCGGCTTGTCGAGGTGGTCGACCACCAGCTGCGTTGTGCCGTGACCCGGTCCGCAGCTGACCGGCCGCCCGCACAGCCGGCCGTCAGGCACACCGACAAACCCATCGCCAGTGCCATCAGCGGTCGCGCGGAGCGCATCGGTGAGGTGTTCTGGCGCACGGAGTGCCCGCGCTCATGTCGTGCCACGGTCCAGGGTAGGCAGAGCCCGTGGCCGGGGCCGGCCAGTTGGAGGGAGAATGACCAGATGATGACCCAGCACCGCACCGGCGAGCCCACCGCAGGCCGCCTGCGGATGACGGGCAAGGAGCGGCGGGAGCAGCTGCTGGAGGTCAGCCGCAAGCTGTTCGCCGACAAGGGCTTCGAGTCGACGACCGTGGAGGAGATCGCCGCACGCGCCGGCGTCTCCAAGCCGGTGGTCTACGAGCACTTCGGCGGCAAGGAGGGCATGTATGCCGTGGTCGTGGACCGCGAGATCCGCAGGCTGCTCGACGGGATCACCGGCGCTCTGACCACCGAGGGACATCCCCGGGCACTGCTCGAGCAGGCCGCGCTGGCTCTGCTCGACTACATCGAGGGCTCCACCGACGGGTTCCGCATCCTGGTGCGGGACTCCCCCGCCGGTCAGTCGACCGGGTCGTTCGCCAGCCTGATCAGCGACGTCGCCTCCCAGGTCGAGCACATCCTCGCCGCCGAGTTCACACGGCAGAAGATCGACCCGAAGACGGCGCCGATCTACGCGCAGATGCTGGTCGGCATGGTCGCCCTGACCGGCCAGTGGTGGCTGGACTCGCGCAAGTTCAAGAAGGCCGACGTCGCGGCTCACCTGGTCAACCTGGCGTGGAACGGCCTGGCCGGTATGGAGCCCAACCCGACCCTGCAGACCTGGGAGCGCTAGGGCCGCTCACAAACGGCTCGCCGCGGTCGGCCGTGCTGCGCCGGGACGGCCCAGTGCCGGACGCGGGTCCTGCTGAGAGCGGCCGAGCCGCTCAGGAGCCGATGAGCTCCAAGCGGTTGCCGACGGGATCGTCGGTGTGGAAGCGGCGGATGCCGGGTATGCCCGTGTCCCACCGCACCTCGCCACCTGCGCCCGCGACCAGGGCTGCCACAGCATCGATGTCGGAGACGGTGATGCCGGGATGCGCCTTGCGGGCGGGCCGGAAGTCCTGCTCGACGCCGGCGTGGATCTCGCACTGCCCGGCGCGGAACCATGCCCCGCCGCGAGCCGCGAGCGACGGGGGCTTGGCCAGCTCGCTCATCCCGAGCACGCCGACGTAGAACCTCCGCAGCCGGTCCTCGGAGCCCGGCGGGCAGGACACCTGCACATGGTCGATGCCGCTGATCATGCTGGGGAGCGGACTGGTCATCGGGCAGCTCCTTTCTGGGCCACGGCGAAGATCCGCCGGAACGCGAACACCGTGCCGAACGGCCGGCGAGGGTAGGCATCGGCGAGCGCGACGGCATACCGGTGCAAGAGCTCTGCCCGCTCGGCGTCCCCGCTGAGCACCTCGAGCACCGGCCGGAGCGCAGTGCCCATCGTCCAGTCCAGCACCGGGGACGCCTGCTCGCCGGCCGGGTCGAGCACCTGCTGGTAGGTCGTCTCCCACACGTCCGGGACCAGTCCCAGCCCGGCCAGCAGCGACGTGTACTCCGCGGGCTCGGCTACGGCGTCGTCGTGCCGCAGCACGGCAGCAAGCTCCGCCGCCCGGGGCGACGCGGAGGCGACCTCGCGCAGCAGCCGGTGCGACGGTGCGGAGAAGTTGCCGGGCACCTGCATCGCGAACCACCCCCCGGGCGCGAGCGCCGCGCTCCATCGGGGGATCAGCTCACGGTGCGAGGGGACCCACTGCAGCGCGGCGTTGCTGACCAGCACGTCCACCGGGCCCTCGGCGTGCCACCGCTCGATGTCACCGAGCACCCACTCGACCCGGCCGTCCTCGTCCAGGGCCGTGGCCCGGTCCAGCATCTGCGGTGATGAGTCCACTCCCACGACGCTCGCGCGGGGCCAACGGGAAGCCAGCTGACACGTCAGGACGCCGTCACCGCAGCCCAGGTCGACGACGACGGCGGGGTCGTCAGCGCCCACCCGCGACAGCAGCTCGCCGAACGGGCGGGCGCGGTGGCCGCTGAACATCGCGTACTGGCTCGGGTCCCACATCTCGACCTCCGTCGTCCGCCAGCACCTGCCACCACGCCAAGATACGCGGCGGCCGGGCGCGTCGCTGAGATGTGCCGCGTCGCGCTCTCGGCTGTCGCCCGCCCGGCCGGGACGCGAACAGCCGCTCAGCCGACCACCTCCGCCGCGCCCAGCCAGCCCGCTTCCAGGTCCTCCCGCTCCGCCTGTATCTCGAGCACCCGTCGCTGCAGCTCGGTCACCGCCACGTGGTCGGTGGCCCTGGCCGCCATCTCGTCGTTCAGCGCGCGCTCCTGCGCGTCCAACCTGTCCAGGCGGCGCTCGATCCGGCCCATGTCCTTGCGGGCCTGACGGGCCTGGCCCGGCGAGGGTGCAGCGTCGGTGTCAGCGGTGATGCTCCCCCCACCGCGAGCCGCCGAGGACGGCCGGGGGGCCGGCGGCTGGCCGGGCGGTCCGCTACCGCTGCGCGCAGCGGCGGCGCGCAGCTCGAGATACTGCTCGACTCCCCTCGGCAGGTCGCGGATCCGCCCGTCACCCATCAGCGCGACCTGGCGGTCGCAGACGCGCTCCAGCAGGTAGCGGTCGTGCGAGACGACCAGCAACGTGCCGGCCCACCCGTCGAGCACGTCCTCGAGGGAGGTGAGCGTCTCGATGTCGAGGTCGTTCGTCGGCTCGTCCAGCAGGATCACGTTCGGCTCGGCCATCAGCAGCCGCAGCAGCTGCAGCCTGCGCCGCTCCCCACCCGAGAGGTCCCCTACGCGGGTCTGCTGCCGGGCCCCCGTGAAGCCGAGGCGGGTCGCGAGCTGGCTGGCGCTGACCTCCTTGTCACCGAGCCGGGTGAAGGCCTTGACGTCCTCGACGGCCTCGATCACCCGCCACTGCGCATACCGCTCCAGCTCCCGCACCTCCTGGCTCAGGAAGGCCATGGACACCGTGGCGCCGAGCGTGCGCCTGCCCCGCTCCAGTGGCGCGTCGCCGGAGACGGCACGCAGCAGCGTCGTCTTGCCGGAGCCGTTGACGCCGACGATGCCCACCCGGTCGCCGGGGGCGAGCCGCCAGGTCACGTCGCGCAGGATCGGCCGCTCACCCAGCACCACAGTCGCGTTGACCAGGTCCACGACGTCCTTGCCCAGCCGCGTGGTGGCGAAGCGGACCAGCGAGCTCTCGTCGCGGGCGGGTGGCTCGTCGGCGATCAGCGCCGACGCGGCGTCGATGCGGAACTTCGGCTTGCTCGTGCGCGCGGGCGGCCCCCGCCGGAGCCACGCCAGCTCCTTGCGGAGCAGGTTGCTGCGCCGGTCGGCCGTGACCGCGGCGACCCGCTCGCGCTCCGCCCTGGCCAGCACGTATGCCGAGTAGCCGCCGTCGTAGGAGTGGACCTGGCCCTCGGCGACCTCCCACGTGGCCGTGGCCACCGCGTCCAGGAACCACCGGTCGTGCGTGACGAGCGCGACGGCGCTGCGCGGTCGCGCCCGGCGGGTGGAGAGGTGCTCTGCCAGCCAGGCGACGCCCTCGACGTCCAGGTGGTTCGTCGGCTCGTCCAGGAGCAGCAGGTCAGGATCCGCGCACAGCAGCGCAGCCAGCGCGACGCGGCGACGCTCCCCGCCGGAGAGCGGGCCAACCACGGCCTCGAGCCCCCCGACGTCCGGCGCATCGAGACCACCGAGCAGGCCGTCGATGACGTCGCGGATGCGTGCGTCGCCGGCCCAGTCGTGCTCCGGCCGGTCGCCGAGGACCGCGGCACGGACCGTCGCCGCCGGGTCGAGCTCGTCGCCCTGACCCAGCAGACCCACGGACAGGCCGCCCAGTCGGGTCACCCGACCCTGTCCGACCTCCTGGACTCCCGCCAGCACCCGCAGCAGCGTGGTCTTCCCCCCACCGTTGCGGCCGACCACCCCGATGCGGTCATGGCTGCCGACCCCGAGCGAGACGACGTCGAGGATCAGCGTGGTGCCCAGCGCCAGCGACGCCTTCTCCACCGAGACGAGGTTCGCCACTGCTCAGCTCCGCCGACCGGCCGGGTGCTCTCGTCGCTGCGGCGACGACGACAGGACATGAGCGCCGGGCACCGGCCCGTTCGACTGCCGCACCGCCCAGACCCGACCGGATCGCCGCAGCGCGGTCGACAGGCGAGCCGCGGTCTCGGGCCCCTCGACCAGGAAGGCGATGGTGGGCCCCGACCCGGAGACCACGGCACCGAGCGCGCCGTGGGCGGCGCCGAGGTCGAGCGCCTCGCGCAGGCTTGGGCGAAGGACGAGCGCCGCAGGTTGCAGGTCGTTGGTGAGGGCGCGGCCGAGTGCTGCCGCGTCGCCGGAGCGCAGCGCGGCCATCATCGGCGCCGACGGCGAGGGGTCCTGGACGGGCGCGTCGCCGCGGAGCCGGTCGCACTCGGCGTACACCGCTGGGGTGGACAGGCCGCTCTGGCTCAGTGCCAGCACCCAGGAGAAGCTCCTCGCCCGGGTCAGCACCGGTACGAGCCGCTCGCCGCGGCCAGATCCCACGGCGGTGCCGCCGGTGAGGGCGAACGGCACGTCGCTGCCGAGAGCCGCGGCCAGGTCGACGAGGACGTGCCTCGGGGTGGCCAGGCCCCAGAGCGCGTCGGCCGCCAGCAGGGCAGCCGCCGCGTCGGCAGAGCCACCGGCCATGCCACCCGCGACCGGGATCTGCTTGTGGATGGAGACACGCGCTGGGCGGTCCACGCCGGCCGCCCGGGCGAGGTCCTGCATTGCGCGGATCGCGAGGTTGTCCCGGCCCTGCGGCAGCAGCGCCCCGAAGTCGCCGGACCCCTGCACCTGCCAGTCGTCGGCGTCCTCGACGGTCAGATCGTCGTACAGGTCGACCGCGTGGAACACCGTGGCCAGGTCGTGGTAGCCGTCCGCGCGACGAGGACCGACGGTGAGCTCCAGGTTGATCTTCGCGGGAACGCGTACGGTGACCGAGCGGCCGTGGGGTGCACCGGGGGTCATGCGAGCCACCCTAGGCGAGCCTCGACCTGGCTCTTGCTTTCGCTCCTGCCTCAGCAAGTGCCGCGAACGCCGTGATGTCCAGCCGCTCGCCGCGGGTGCGGGGGTCGATGCCAGTGTCCCGAAGCAGCCGCTCGGCGATGGCCGGCGACCCCGCCCAGCCGGCGAGCGCCGCCCGCAGCGTCTTGCGGCGCTGGGCGAATGCCGCGTCGATGCAGCCGAACACCTCCTCCGGGCTCGCACCGGTAGCCGGCGGCGGCCGTCGCGTCATCTCGACGAGGCCGGAGTCGACGTTCGGAGCGGGCCAGAAGACCGCTCGCGGCACCGTGCCGGCGAGCCGCACGTCGGCATACCAGGCGGCCTTGAGGCTCGGCACCCCGTAGACCCTGCTGCCGGGCCGGGCCGCCAGCCGCTCGGCGACCTCCAGCTGGACCATCACGAGCACCCGGCGCAGCGTCGGGAACGCCTGGAGGAAGCTGAGCACCACCGGCACGGAGACGTTGTAGGGCAGGTTCGCCACCATCGCGGTCGGCTGGGGGTCGGGCAGGGCTCGCACGGTCAGGGCATCGGCCTGGAGCAGCTGCAGGCGGTCGGCGTGTGCTGGCGCGAGCCGGGCGACGGTGTGCGGCAGGGCACCGGCCAGCAGGGGGTCCACCTCGATCGCCACCAGGCGACGCACCCGTGGCAGCAGCCCCAGCGTGAGTGAGCCGAGCCCCGGGCCGACCTCGACGACGACGTCCTGCTCGTCCACCGCGGAGACCCGCACGATGCGGCGCACCGTGTTGGCGTCGATGACGAAGTTCTGTCCCCATGACTTCGTCGGACGGATGCCCAGCTCGGCCGCCATCCGACGCACTGCTGCGGCCCCGAGCAGAGGATCCGACTCACCCATCCAGGACAGACCCGGCGCGCCCGGACGCCGACCGCGAGATCCCAGTCGCCCTCGCGAGATCCCAAAGACACAGGATGCAGACGCGTTTCATCCTGTGTCTCTGGGACTTCGTCTCTGGGACTTCGCGAGGGCGGCGGACAGGGTAGGGGCCGTCAGCCCTTGCTGGAGCCCAGGGTGAGACCGGCCACGAACTGTCGCTGCAACACGAAGTAGACGATCAGCGTCGGCACGGCCGTCATCATGGCACCCGCGGCGATGAGGTTGTAGTTCTGGGAGAACACGCCGTAGAGGTTGTTGATCCCCGTGGTGATCGGCAGCCGGCTCCCCGTCTGGATGAACAGCAGCGCCCAGAAGAAGTCGTTGTAGATCCAGATGAACAGCAGCGTGCCGAGAGCAGCGAGGGCCGGCCGGGTGAGCGGCAGGATGATCTGCCAGTACTGCCGCCACACGCTCGCCCCGTCCACCAGGGCGGCCTCGGTCAGCTCCTGCGGCAGCGCCCGCATGTAGTTGCTGAGGACGAAGGTGCAGAAGCCGATCTGGAACGCCACGTTGGCCAGGATGACGCCGTAGTAGGTGTTGAGCAGCGAGCCCGAGTCGCTGACGGACAGGGGCAGCACGAGGTGCTTGTACATCTGGAACAGCGGGGCGGCCAGGATCTGCGCCGGCAGCAGGTTGCCTGCGGTGAACAGGATCAGCAGCGCGATGTTGAACCGCCACTGGAACCGCGACACGGCGAACGCCACCATGGAAGCCAGCCCCAGAGTGAGCAGGACCGCCGGGATGGTGATGATCGCCGAGTTCAGGAAGTACGTCGAGAAGCCGCCCTGAGTCCAGGCCTGGCTGTAGTTCTGCAGGTTGAACGACCCGCCCAGGCTGAGGTAGCCGTACTTCTGCGTGTCGGCCGCGGGGCGCAGGGAGGTGAACAGCGTCCAGATCAGCGGGATCAGCCAGATGGCGGCGGTGATGCTCAGGAAGATGTAGCAGAACAGCCGAGTCGCCGGGGAGATGATCCGGCTGGTGCCCGTGCCGTCGGTCCTGGCACGCTCGGCGACGACCGTCTGGTCCTCCGCGGACTCCTGGATCAGCGTCACCGGTTCTCCTTCTTGAACGTCTGCGCGAGGTACGTCACGATCGGGCCCAGTGAGATGAGCAGCAGGATCGTGGCGATGGACGCGCCTACGCCGATGTTGGTGCCCTCACCCACCAGGTTCTGGACCACCAGCGCCGAGAGCAGCTCCAGGCCATTGGTGCCGCGGTTGATGATGTAGACGATGTCGAAGGCGCGCAGCGACTCGATCACGGTGATGACGACCACGATGATGTTGATCGGGCGCATCGCCGGGAACACGACCTTGAAGAAGGTCTGCGCAGCGCTGGCCCCGTCGATGGCGGCCGCTTCCTTCAGCGACGGGTCGACGCCCTTCAGGCCGGCGAGGTAGAGGATCATGATGTAGCCGACGTGCTTCCACGACGCGGCGACCAGGGCCGCCCAGAGGTTGACCTTGGAGCTGCCGAACCAGTCGATCGCTCCAGGCTTGCCCGCCGTCCCCAGGACGCTGTTGATCAGGCCGGCATCGCTGCTGTAGATGAGCTGCCAGATGATGCCGACCAGCGCCAGCGAGAGCATGACCGGGATGAAGAAGACGCTCTGGTAGATGCGGGAGCCGCGCAGGTTGAAGTCCAGCAGCACGGCGACCAGCAGCCCGAGCGGGGTGGCGATCAGCGCGAGGAAGAGCAGCCAGATGACGTTGTGCTGCACGGCCGGCCAGAACGGCGGGTACGCCTGCGAGACGAAGGAGTAGTTGCGTCCGCCGACCGCCTGGAGCCCACCCGGCTGCGAGAGGTCCAGGCGGGCGTTGGTGAACGACAGACCGACCGACAGCAGCGCCGGGATCCACACCATGCAGGCCTCGATCAGCGCCGGTATCCCCACCATCAGCGCCAGCGTCAGCTTGTCCCGGCCGCTGAGGTGCTGCAGCCTCCGGCGCTTCCGCGCCGGAGCGGCCACCTCGGTCGCCGCGGTCTCGCGAAGGACGGTCATCAGGTCGGGTACGCCTGCTTGGCCTGCGCCTCGAGGCTCTTGCAGGTCCCCGCGACGTCGCCGGTCTTGATGAAGCTCTGGAACCCCGGGATCGCCGCGTTGCTGGCGAACGCCGGCTCGGCGTCCCGGTCCAGGAACTGCGAGATCTGCGTGGAGCTGGCGATCAGCGCCGCGGACTTCTTCTGCAGCTTGGTGTACTTGCTGGTGTCGGCGTCCTTGGCCGCGGCCACGTCGTTGGAGTCCGTGGCGAGGTACAGGTTCTCCGCCTTGCCGGTGCCGAGGTACTTCAGCAGCTCCTTGGCGGCCGGGTTCTTGGCCCCCTTGGTGCTGAGCATGAACCCGTCGATCGGCGCCTCGACCGCCTTCTGGCCGTTCGCGGCGTCCACCTCGGGGAACGCGAAGAAGTCGAGGTCGGTGTCTCCCTTGGGGAACTGCTGACCGACGAACGAGCCGAGCACATACATGCCGGAGCTCTTCTTGATCAGCGTGTTGGCCGCCTCCTGCCACGTGCGGCCCAGCGCGCCAGCAGCGTGGTAGGGCAGGATCGACTTCCAGGTGTCGAAGACGGCGAGGACCTTGGGGTCGGTCCAGCTCTGCTTGTGCGCCATCAGCTGGATGTGGAAGTCGTAGCCGTTCATCCGCATGTTGAGGTAGTCGAACGTGCCGAAGGCGGGCCAGCCGTCCTTGTCGCCGAAGGCGATCGGCGTCAGCTTGTCCTTCTGCATCTGCTTGCACAAGGCGGTGAACTGGTCCATCGTCTTCGGTGGCGTGTAGCCGTACTTCTTGAAGACGCTGGGCCGGTAGAACACCGCCCAGGGGTAGTTGAGCAGCGGCACGAAGTACTTCTTGCCGTCGTCGCCGGTGGAGGCCTTGGCGAACGCGTCCGGCATGTGGGCTCCAATGGTCTGCCAGACGTCGTCGATCGGCGCGGCCAGACCCTGCTTGGCGTAGACCTTCATCCGGTATCCGGCGAACCACGAGAAGACGTCGTCGGGGCTGCCCTTGAGGTAGTTGTTGATGTTGTTCTGGAAGTCGTTGTGCGGGACCGTGTTGATCTTCACCGTGACACCCGCTGCCGACTTGGCACCGGCCATCATCGCGGCGATCGCGGCCTTCGGGACCGCGTCGGAGGAGTTGGACCCCAAGGTGACCGTCTTGGCGCCGCCGGCCGCGGAACCGCCCCCACTGCCGCTGGCGCTGCCGCTGCTGCTCGGTGAGGCGCCGGTGCAGGCGGCCAGCATCGGCATCGTCACCGCGCCCGCGGCAAGCGCCTGCAGGACGGTGCGCCGGCTCAGGGCGCCCGCGGCAACGGTGTTGGGGTCGGAATCGTGCATCACAAGGGCCCTCCAGGCTCGCCAAAGGGCGCCTGAGGCGCCCGCTAGGCACAGGCTCGCCCGGCAGCGTGAAGGGAGCAAGTGGACAGCGGCCCTTACGGCATCACGAATCGGTATCGTTTGGCGGTGGCTCGCTGGCTGCCCCGACGCTGTACGGGGCTCAGACGACGCTGTGGGTGATCGCGCCGGAGTAGCTGCCCGCGATGGCGCTCCGGCCCGGGTTGACGGTGATCGTCGGCCTCCAGGTGAGGCTGGTGCTGCCGAGAATGCTCACGCCGGTGCAGGAGAAGGCGGTTCTTGCGGCGGACATCGTGACCGCGGTGGCCGCGGTCAGCTGCCCCGGTGTGCATCCCTGCGCCGACAGGCCGCTGGAGGCAGTGGCCGGGCCGGACCAGTAGGTCACGGCCGAGCCGGGGATCGTGAGGTCGGAGCCGCCCGCCCCGGTGCTGAACGCGACGGCGCTGACGGTGGCTGTCCAGGCGGCAGACTGACCGACCAGCCCCGTCGTGGTGACCGTCACCGACCCCAGCACCGTGCTCAGCGAGCCACCTGGGCTGACCGAGCCGAGCGACGCGGTCGCCGGAACGCTGATCGCCAGCCCCGGGGCGCTTGCGGCCTGCGCGGGCTGGGCTCCGATAGGTGCCAGCACGGTCGCTGCCGCGTAGAGCGCCACCCCCGCGGCCCGGGCCGCCATCGGCCCGACGCGGCGCGGTGTCACTGAGGCTCCCGCGGCGAGGGGCTACCCCACGTCATCGGCGTGTCCGCTGCTGCCTCCGGGGGCGCCCGCCGGGTGTCGACTGGACAGAGCGCATACGCCAAATCTACCACCGGGTGCCCACTTGACCGAGTTCGACCGCGGTCGCGCGTGCTTGCTCCCCTTTGCGACCGGGCGCCCGCTGATCCCTCGAGTGGTCACCGACCGGACCCGGTCAGCGGCCAGCGGCCAGCGGCCAGCCGGGCTCAGCGGCCGAGCCCGGCCCTGTCCACCTTGCGGTGGAAGTGCATGCCGGCCTTGCCGCCGAGCAGCGCGCCGAGCAGAGTGACCAGCACGATCGCGATGGCGACGATGATGCCACCCCGGGTGAGGGTGCCCTCGTTGACCGGGATGCGCGGCAGGTTCAGCTGCGCCAGCACGTTGTACTTGCTCCCCGCCACGGCGCCCAGCACGGCGACCACGATGGCGATCAGCACCGCCCACAGCCAGACGGCCAGTCCCTGTTTGGTGCCGTCGAAGCGGGCCATCCGTCCGGCGACGTATCCCCCGCAGTAGTAGGAGAGGAACAAGATCACCAGCAGGGCGATCCCGCCGACCAGCCCGACGGTCCTGGCGGTCGCCGTCCCGGCGCTCGCCTGGCTGGCCACCTTGCCGACGTCGGCGTTGTTGGCGAGGCCGACCGCAGCGCCTGCCGCACTGAGCAGGGCGGTGAGGAGTGCGGCCATACCGGTCGCGGTCAGCCAGCCGAAGAAGGCCGAGCCGATCTTGACCCCGCCGTAGCGGTCCTTCTCGCGGGCGACGACGCTTCCGCGGTCCAGGCCCAGGTCGGCCGGCTCGGGAGCGGACGCTGTCGACCCGGCCACCAGGCGGGCGTCCGGGTCCTCGTTGGCTGGGTAGCTGGTGCTCATGGTGGCTCCTCGTGGAAGGTCGTGAAATAGTCGTGCGTTCGCCTTGGCTGGTGCGGCGAGGCTGTCGCCGGTGCCGCGGGTCGCGCACCTGCCGAGACAGGCAGCATCCGCCGGACACGTCAACTACACCGTAAGGCCACAGCACCCCAGGCGCACGCCGTCCCGGACGCCGTCGCCGGACACCCGACGTCCTGCCCGCAACGGGTGAGCGGCGTGACGACCTAGTGGCTCGGGTCCGTCGGCGACGGAGGCGCAGAGGAGATCGGGCCGGCCGGGTCGCCGTAGCCGGGGTGGGAGCCGGCGTCGCCGGGGTCCACCGCCCCCACCTGCTCACCGGCGTGGGCACCGGTAATGGGCGAGCCGCCCTGTGTCAGATGCGTCCCCGTGCCGGGCGCGTCGCCGCGGACCTGGACACCGCGGCCCGTGGGGTCCAGAGGATCCGTGGGATCCGTGGGATCCTTGGGATCGGTAGGGGCGGCCGACCCGGTCTGCCGGCTCTGGCCCGTCGCAGCCTGGGCCGATGCGGGCGCCGTGCGGGACAGGCCCACACCGAGGCCCACCATGCCGACACCGAGCAGGAGGTGCAGCCAGTTGTCGGCGGTGTTGAGCGGCACGAAGTTGGCGCCGGTGTTGCCGGAGAAGACCAGGCCGTAGATCCACAGGACGAGGTACACGACCCCACCGCCGAGGAGGTAGCCGCGCGACGCAGCCGCCGACCGCCGGCTGGCCGCCACGCCCGCCACGCCGAACAGGACGTGGACCAGGTTGTGCAGGACGGACACCTGGAACAGGCCGAGCAGCGTGGCGCCGGACATGTGCCCGGCGAACTTCATCTGCGAGTAGTGCGCCGTGATGCCGGGGACGAACCCCATGACCCCGACCGCCAGGAAGGTCAGCCCGACGACTCCGGCCGCGGCCCGCACCGGTGTCCGCGCCGCTTCTTGTGCTTCTCGCGCCATACCGTCGTCCTATCGTCGTGATGGTTCCCTGAGGGTCCGAACCTGGTCAGGGCAGCCGGCCTCCGCAACGGTGTCGGCTCGTCTCATCAATACACCAACGGGCGGGAAAGCGGCGGTCACGGTGATCTACGTCTGGTCGCCCGGCAGCGCGGTCTGCCAGGAGCCGTACACCCGCTCGGTGGTGACCGCCAGCGCCGCGCACAGCGTCGGCACCGCCACACCGAGGACACCGGCCATGAAGCGGACGGTGAGCGGCACGAGGTACGGCGCGTTGCTCGCACCGCGGTGTGGGCTGGGGGCGAGGTACGGCGCGTCCGTCTCCACCAGCAGATGCTCCAACGGCGTGACGGCGAGGGCATCGCGCAGCGAGCGGGCGTTCTTGAAGGTCACCGTGCCGGCGAAGGAGAGGTAGTAGCCCCGCTCCACGCACTCGCGGGCCATGGTCAGGTCGCCGGAGTAGCAGTGCAGGACGGTGCACTCCGGGGCGCCCTCCTCGGCCAGGATCCGCAGCACGTCGTCGTGCGCGTCGCGGTCGTGGATCTGCAGCGCCAAGCCCATGCGCTTGGCCAGGTCGATGTGCCAGCGCAGCGAGTCCTGTTGCGCCTCAATGCCCTCGGCTCCGGTGCGGAAGTAGTCCAGGCCCGTCTCGCCGACGACACGGATGCGGGGGTGCGACGCGAGCTGCTCGATCTCCGCGAGCGCACCGGCCAGCTCACCACGCGAAGCGAGCCGGGGGGCCTCGTTGGGATGGATGGCGACCCCACCCAGCAGCGCGGTATACCGCTCGACCGCCTGAACCGTGAACCTGGCTCCGGGCAGGTCACAGCCGATCTGCACCATCGTCGGCACGCCCACCGCCGCGGCCTCCCTCAGCACGGCGTCGAGGTCGGGTCGCGGGTCGTCGTCGTCGCGGGAGAGATCGAGATGGCAGTGGTTGTCGGTGACGGGGAGCGGGAGCGGATCCGGTGGCCTCGGGCGCTCCCGTCGTTGCGGTGTCGACGGTGCCACGGTCGCTAGGCCTCGCCGCGCAGCCGTCGCAGCTCGTCCTGGACCACGGTGGGGTCGAGCTTGGTGAAGACGTGCGAGGGCCTGCTGACTGTCGCTCCCACCGTCACCGGCTGCGAGCGCCAGGCGGGCACGCTGGTGTAGCTCCCGGTGATGACGGGATAGCCCGGGCCGCCGTCGAGATCCTCGACCTGCTCGATGTGCGGCAGCGGCGCCACGAGGCCGTCTCCACCGAGCAGGGCCGACACCGCGTTGGCGGAGAACGGCAGGAACGGCGCCAGCAGCAGGTTGGCGTCGCTGACGGCCTGCGCGGTGACGTGCAGGACGCTCGCCAGCCGAGGGCGCTGGTCGGACTCTTTGAGCTGCCACGGCGCCTGGTCGGAGACGTAGCGGTTGATCTCCGCGACGATCCGCATCGCCTCGGCGAGAGCCTGCTTCTGCCGGTGCTGCTCGATCAGCCCACCGACGTCGGCGAACCCGGCACGCACGACCGCCAGGAGCTGCTCATCGGCCGGGGTGAGCTCGCCGCGCTCCGGGATGGCGCCGAAGCCCTTGTGGACCATGCTCGCCGTACGGTTGACCAGGTTGCCCCAGCCGGCGACCAGCTCGTCGTTGGTGCGCCGGACGAACTCAGCCCAGGTGAAGTCGCTGTCCTGGTTCTCCGGCCCCGCTGCGCTGAGGAAGTACCGCAGGGCATCGGGCTGGTAGCGCGAGAGCACGTCCCGGACGTAGATGACGACTCCCCGGCTGGAGGAGAACTGCCGGCCTTCCATGGTCAGGAACTCCGAGCTGACCACCTCGGTCGGCAGCTGCAGCACGCCATACGGCCCGGGTGTGCCGCCACGCGAACCCAACCCGTCGTAGGCGAGCAGCTCGGCGGGCCAGATCTGGGCGTGGAAGGTGATGTTGTCCTTGCCCATGAAGTAGTACGACAGGGCGTCGGGGTCGTTCCACCACTGCCGCCAGGCGTCCGGGTCGCCGCTACGGCGCGCCCACTCGATCGACGCGGAGAGGTAGCCGATGACCGCGTCGAACCAGACGTAGAGCCGCTTGGTCGGCTCGTCGCGCCATCCCTCCAGCGGCACCGGGATGCCCCAGTCGATGTCGCGGGTCATGGCTCGAGGCTTGATGTCCTTGAGGATGTTCTGGCTGAACCGGATCACGTTGGGACGCCAGGTCCCGGATGCCGCGCGGCCGTCGAGCCACTCCCCCAGCGCGTCGGCGAGCGCCGGCAGGTCGAGGAAGAAGTGCTGGGTGGAGACGAACTCAGGCGTCTCGCCGTTGATCTTGCTGCGGGGGTTGATCAGGTCGGTCGGGTCGAGCTGGTTGCCGCAGTTGTCGCACTGGTCGCCGCGCGCCGACCCGAAGCCGCAGATGGGACAGGTGCCCTCGATGTAGCGGTCCGGCAGGGTGCGCCCCGTCGACGGCGAGATGGCGCCGAACGTGGTCTGCTCCACCAGGTAGCCGTTGCGGTGGACGGTGGTGAACATCTCCTGTGCGACGGCGTAGTGGTTGGGCGTCGTCGTGCGGGTGAACAGGTCGTAGGACAGGCCCAGCGCGACGAGATCCTCGACGATGACCCGGTTGTTCTTGTCCGCCAGCGCTCGTGGCGAGAGTCCCTCGGCGTCGGCAGCGACCAGGATCGGCGTGCCGTGCTCGTCGGTGCCGCTGACCATCAGCACGTCGTGCCCGGCCATCCGCATGTAGCGGCTGAAGACGTCCGAGGGCACCCCGAAGCCCGCCACGTGACCGATGTGCCGCGGACCGTTGGCGTAGGGCCAGGCAACCGCCGACAGGACCTTGCTCATGGCGCACGATCCTACGGTGGAGCTCGCAGCCCTCCCGGGCCCGGCGGGGAGGCTCCGACCCAGCGATGCGGGTGACATCCCCGAAACCTCAGAGCGCCTCCCCCGAGATCCCAGCGCCTCCCCCGAGATCCCAGCGCCTCTCCCGAGATCCCAGAGACACAGGACGAGAGCGGGATACATCCTGTGTCTTTGGGACTTCGGCGGGCGAGCTGGGATCTCGGGGTGCCCGGCGAGCGTCGCGGCGCCGCCCGGACCACGGCGGCGCACGGACGGACGCCGGCCGCGACGTGCTAGATGGAGTAGCCGCTCCCGGTCTTCGGCGCGAACGCCTGCTCGCCCGCCTCGCCGGTGACGGGCATGCCGTTACCGGACCCTCCGTGCTGACCGGTGGCCTTGGCCCGGCCACCAGGCATGGCGGACCCGACCCTGCCCTCGACGGTGCTCCTTGCCCCCGATGCCAGCGCGGTGGCCTTGTCCTTGGCCTGGTCGGTCAGCTGCCCGACCTGCTGGAGGGCGGCTCCTTTCACCTTCTGTGCCTGCGGCGTGCTCATCGCCTTGCCCGCCATGGCGCTGATCTGCTCGTACCGCTGCCGCCCGGCGCGCGAACCGAAGACGTAGCCGACGACTGCTCCCGCGAGAAAACTCATTCGCTTCATCATGGATGCCATCCTCTACCGGTCGGGCGGTGTTCGCCACGTGTGCGCCTCGGTGGAGGGAGCCGGCGCCGGGGAGCTCTGGCGCCTGGCAGCCACCGCCAAGTCGTAGAGGGCCTTGCGGGACAGGCCAGTCACGGCGGCCACGTCCGCCGTGACGTCCTTCAGCCGCTCGCCGCTGGCGACCCGCTGCTGTATCTCGCGCAGCGCCTGCGCCGGGTCGCTCGCCGTTGCGGGCGCACCGCCCACGACGACGGTGACCTCACCGCGGACCCCGGCGCCGGCCCACTCCGCGAGGTCGGCCAGCCCGCCGCGTCGGACCTCCTCGTAGGTCTTGGTCAGCTCGCGGCACACGGCGGCCGGCCGATCCGCTCCGAAGGCCGCCGCCATCGCCGACAGCGACCTCGCCAGCCGGTGCGGGGCCTCGAAGAACACCATGGTCCGCGACTCACCGGTCAGCGCGGCGAGCTGGCGGCCGCGCTCGCCCGTCCTGCGCGCCAGGAAACCCTCGAAGCAGAACCGGTCGACGGGCAGCGCCGAGACCGCGAGCGCCATGAGCACAGCGCTGGGCCCCGGCACGCAGCTGACCCGCACCGCAGCGCCTGCCGCCGCTACGACCAGCCGGTAACCGGGGTCCGACACGGACGGCATACCGGCATCGGTCACCAGGACCACCCGCGCTCCGACCAGCAACCTGGCCAGCAGCTCCGGCGTGCGCTCGGTCTCGTTGTGCTCGTGGTAGCTCAGCACCTGGCCCGACGGGGTCACGCCCAGCTCGGCACAGAGCCGGTGCAGCCGGCGGGTGTCCTCGGCCGCGACCACGTCGGCCTGCCCGAGCTCCTGCGCCAGGCGAGGCGCAGCGTCGCGCACGTCCCCGATCGGCGTCGCCGCGAGGACCAGCACCCCGCTTCCCGAGTCCACCTGTTGATCCTCCCAGCAGACCCGTGCCGGTTCGCCGACGAGTGCCGCACCGTGCCAAGGCTGCCGCGCGCCTGGCAGGCGGCAGGCACGCGGCAGGCACGCGGCTGCACGCGGCTGCAGCTGCAGCTGCAGCTGCAGGGGGACCCCGCACCCTCTGCCTACGATGACCGCCATGACCCACACCGAGCGGCTGCGGGTACGCCTGCTCGGTCGGCCGCTCGGCGTCACCCGGCGGGAGCGGGTGCTGGGCTGGCTGCTCCCGCTGGCCGTCGCGGCGGTGGGAGGGTTCCTCCGGTTCTGGCACCTGGGGCAACCGCACCAGCTGGTCTTCGACGAGACGTACTACGTCAAAGAGGCGTACTCGATGCTCAAGGTCGGCTACGAGCTGCGGGTGCCGGACTCGATCAAGACCCCGGACGCCATGTTCACCGCGAACACCCCCGACGTCTTCGGCACGGCGCCTGACCTGGTGGTGCATCCCCCGGTAGGCAAGTGGGTCATCGCGGTCGGGGAGCATCTGTTCGGGGTCACGAGCTCGTTCGGCTGGCGCTTCTCCGTGGCGGTGCTGGGGACCCTGTCGATCCTGATGATCGGCCGGGTCGGGCGCAGACTGTTCCGGTCCACCGTGCTGGGGACGGTCGCGGCGATCCTGCTCTGCTTCGAGGGCGTCCACTTCGTCCACTCCCGCACCGGCATCCTGGACCTGATCGTGATGTTCTGGGCGTTCGCGGGCTTCGCCGCGCTGCTGCTCGACCGGGACCGCTCCCGGGAGATCCTGGCCCGCCGGATGGGGCGCACCTACGACGAGGCCGACGCGGCCTCGCAGGCGCCGGACGCCGCGACGGCCCGCGCCCTGCGCTACGGGCCATGGCTGGGCTGGCGGCCGTGGCGGTGGGTGGCGGCGGTGTGCCTCGGCCTGGCGACCGGCACCAAGTGGTCGGGCGTGTTCTTCCTCGCGGCGTTCACGGTGATGAGCGTGCTGTGGGACATGGGCGCCCGGCGCGCGGCCGGCGTGCGTTCCTGGTGGCGCGGCGCGCTGACACGGGACGGCGTGTACGGCGCCGCGGTGCTGGTCCTGGTGGCCGTGGGCACCTACCTGGCCTCCTGGGTGGGCTGGTTCCGCTCGACCGGCGCGTATGACCGCAGCTGGGCAGCCACCCACCCGTCCAAGCACTTCGCCTTCGTGCCGGACGCCCTGCGCTCCCTCGCCCAGTACCACCGCGAGGTCTACCACTTCCACGTGACGCTGGACAGTCCGCACCAGTACCAGTCGAACCCGTGGTCGTGGCTGGTCATCGGGCGCCCCACGTCGTTCTTCTACGAAGGGCCGAAGAAGGGCCAGGGCGGCTGCACGGTGGCCCAGTGCAGCAAGGCGATCGCGACGATGGGCACGCCGACGATCTGGTGGGGAGGCACGGTCGCGATCGCCGTGCTGCTCTTCCTGTGGGCCCTGCGCCGGGACTGGCGGGCGGGCGCCATCCTGGCCGGGATTGCGGCGGGATACCTGCCGTGGTTCCACTATCAGCAGCGCACGATCTTCACCTTCTACGAGGTGGCCTTCGTGCCGTGGATGGTGCTCGCGGTGACGTTCGTGCTGGGGCTGGTGATCGGGCGCCCGGCCGCAGCCCCGGTCCGCCGCGCGGTGGGCTGGACCCTCGCCTCGGGGTTCGTGCTGGCCTCGGTGGGGCTGTTCGCCTACTTCTGGCCGATCTACACCGCCCAGGTCATCCCCTACCCCCAGTGGCTGGCGCGGATGTGGCTGCCCAGCTGGATCTAGCCATTGTTCAGCCGACCGGCCCCGGACAGTCGGGGCGGGCGTGGTCGGCTCAGGCGCGGACCGGCACCAGGAACTGTGCCAGCAGGCCCGGCGTGGCGCGTTCGGCCACCTCCAGCGCCTCCCCGGCGGGCACGTCGACGACCTCGTAGCCCTGCTCCCCGGCGGCGGTCGTCGCGGTCAGCGTCACCAGGCCGTTGCGCCGCTGGAAGAAGGTGGCATCGAGGTTCCAGCCGATGATGCCGTCGGTTGCCAGGATGCTGCGGCGGCGGACCAGCGACCCGAACCGGGTCACCAGGTAGCCCCCCGCCACGCGGTGGCCGAGGGCGCGGTAGCGGTCGAGCGCGAGAAGCGGAGCGGCCACCAGCCACGTGACGGGGGCGGCGAGCGGCCAGGTCGGCCAGCCGAACGGCAGCAGACCCAGCAGCGCCGCCAGCAGAGCCAGGCCGGGCACCACCGCGCGCAGGAGCCGCCGGCGGCGGGCGCGCACGCCGTGGCCCATCAGCGGTCCGTCGACCAGCGCCGGGTGGCCGGTCAGCTGGGGTCCCGCTGCCGCCGTACCGCCATGTCCGTCCGGGGGCGTCTCGGTGCCGACGGCATCTGAACGGGCGTCTCGCGCGGGGACGAGGTGCAGGACCTCACGCGCGACGCGGAACACCTCGGTGTTGGGCGCCGGCGGGACGATCATCGACCCCCCGCGCTGGGCACCGCGCCCGACGCGAAGCCCGGTGGTGATCGCGATGAGCCGGGCTCCGTGGACGGCGCGCAGCAGCAGCGGCTCGGACACCTCGACCCCGCGCAGGCGTCGCTCCTCGATGCTCGTCGAACGGGTGGTGACCAGCCCACGCCTCACCTGCAGCGTGCCGCGGCTGTGCCGGGTCAACCGGAAGCCCCAGAAGGCCAGCACGTAGGCCAGCAAGGAGAGCAGCGCGATCCCGACGAGCATCACGGCCAGCCCGGCGACCAGGGCCCCCCACAGGGGCGCCGTGTCGAACCGACCGGCGACCTTCCGGTAGGCGGACGTGCTGGCAAGGTCGACGTTGGCCTCGCTGAGGATCCGCGACCCCACACCAGCCACGGCCAGGGCGGTCAGGATGCCGCTGAAGGTGAACGGCGCGTAGCCGAGCCAACGAAGCCGGATCCGGGCCAGCTCGGTCTCGACCCCGGGGTCTTGGTCCTGCAGGGGCGGCGGGAGCGCGACCGCACTAGCGCCCTCCGGCGGGCCGGGCTCCAGGGCAGCCGCGCCGTGACCGCTGCCTGGGGCGGGAGGTGAGCCGGATGCGGTGCGCCGCAGCCCGTGCAGCAGCTCGGCTCGCAGCCCGTCGGCGGCCGTGGTGCTCAGGCCGTCGAGGGTCAGCCCTTCCTTCCTGCTGTCGGACACCCCGGTGCCGATCTCGACCTTGGCCAGACCGAGCAGGCGGTGCAGCGCCGAGGCGCTGACATCGACGCTGCGGACCCGGTCCGCCGGGGTGGTGAGGGTCTGCCGGCGCAGCAGGCCCTTGCGCAGCTGCACCTGCTCCGGCGTGATGCGGTAACGGGTCGTGAACCAGCGGGCGATGCTGGTGGCGATGACCACCACGACGCCGACCACGCTCCACCACTCACCGCTTCCACCCCGGCTGTGGCCCGCGATGAGCAGCACCACCAGGGTCGGGATGTTCTGGGCCAGCTCACGGACCGGGTGGATCAGCAGCATCCGGGGGCTGAGCCGGCGCCACTCGGAGTCCGCGGCCGGGGCCGCGCTGCCGGCGCCCCGCGGGTGCTCGGCGAGCGTCATGTCGCATCACCGGGCGCGCGCTCGGTGGCCGTCGTCAGGTCGTGGACCAGCCGGTCGGCCGTCGCCCCGTCCAGCCCGTCGATCCGCAGCGGCCCCTTGGCGCTGGCGGTCGTCACCGTGATGCTGGCGAGCCTGAACAGCTGCTCCAGCGGACCGCGGGCCGTGTCGACGGTCTGGATCCGGGACAGCGGCGCGATCCGGCGTTGCTGGGTGAGCCATCCGGACTGGGTGTAGACCGCCGTGTCGGTGGTCTCCCACCGGTGCACCCGGTAGCGCCACTGCGGCATCACGGTCACGTGCGCGGCTGCCACGGCGATGCTGACCACCAGCACCGCCACACGGGTCGGGCCACCGTCCTCGGACGCCATCAGGTAGGCGACCTCCGCAGCGATCACGACCAGCCACGGCACCAGGGCGCGCACCATCCAGTACCGCTTGGCGCGAGGGCTGACCAGGTGCTGCGGGTCGCGCAGCGTCGAGCCGGCCAGCCCACCCGGTGCACCGCTCATGGGACTCAGCCTGTCACGGGCGCGGTGCGGCGGCCCCGAGTCGACGAGCGACGGCATACCCTCCGCGGTGCACGCTCAGCCGACCCGCACGGCCGGGCGCGGCACCGCGACGTCGTCGCGTCGCGGTAGACCGGCATCGGGGTGCAGCACGGCGGCGAGCGCCTCCACGGCGTCGACCAGCCCCGGTGCCGGGCAGGCCAGGTCGGCGGCGACCGCCGGCGTCGCCATGATGTCGGCCGGCACCAGATACGCCTGCTCCCACGTCCGCTGGGGGTCCGTACCGCAGGGCGCCAGCACCAGCACGCTCGGCCGCACGCTCCGCACCTGCTCCCAGCCGGTCGCGCAGGAGCGCCCACCCGGCGCGGCGAGCAGCGCCACCCCACCCGCGGCGGCGACCACGTCGGGGACCCAGTGGCCGGCGGTGTATGGCGGGTCCAGCCACTCGAGCACCAGCGTGGGCACCGGCGGCCGGGGCCCGACGGCACTGCGTACGGCGTCCAGCCGCCCGCGCAGCAGGGCGGTCAGCGAGGCGCCGCGTGCATGCTCGCCGGCGGCATCGGCCACGGTCTGCACGCTGTCGATCACCTCGCCGAGCCGCGTCGGCTCCAGCGTGACGACCTCGGACGGGCAGGACAGCCGGGCGAGGGCCGCGTCGACGTCACCGGTCGGTACGGCGCAGACGCGGCACAGATCCTGGGTGAGCACGAGCTCGGGCCGGATCTCCGCGACAGCGTCCTCGTCCAGCCGGTACAACCCTCCCGCGGCGGCGTTCTCTGAGACCCAGACGTCGATCTCGGCCGCCGTCATCCCCGGTGGCTGCTTCGCCCGCACCACGACGCGAGGCGGGACGGACACCGACGAGGGGATCCGGCACTCGTCGGTCACCCCGGACAGGTGGTCGCCGAGTCCGAGCGCGTAGACGATCTCGGTCGCGGACGGGAGCAGCGAGACGATGCGCATGAGCGGGAGTCAGCTCCCCTCGACGGCGCAGATGCCGGTGAGGGTCGGCACGTAGATGCGGCCCGCGTACGGCGTCGGGCTGGCGAAGCGGGTCACTGCTCCGACCGCGACGCGGCCGCGGACGGCGCCGGTGTGCAGGGAGACGTCGACCAGCTCGCCGGCGTCGCGGTCGGTGGCGTAGACCTCACCTCCGACGATGACCGGCGACCCGCTGACCCGCGGTGCCCGCCATCCCCAGCTCAGCGTCGCGGGGCCCACATGCAGCAGACGAAGCCCGTCGTTGCACGGCTCGACGACGTCCGTGCCCTTGCGGGCGGCACCACCGTAGGCCTGGCACCCGTCGAGCGTGGCGATCTGGTGACCGACACCGCTGAACCGCTCCGGCAGGAGGTACACGGTGCCACGCTTGCCGGCGATGACGATCCTGCCGTTGACCGGGACCGGCGAGGAGGACCCGAGGTCCAGGTCGGCACGGTTGTCCTCGGCCCAGGTCGTCGGGGCGAAGACCGAGAGCGGGGACATGGTGACGGGGTCCAGCTCGGTGACGGAGTCGCTCTTGTCCCAGGTGCCTCCCACCTCCGCTCCGTTGCCGCTGGCGGCGTAGACGTGGCCGTTCGGCGCCAGGACCGCCCCCGCAGGAGACCACATACCGCCCTCGCGGTCCGTGGGTACCGCATACGTGGTGGTCGCGCCGGCGCCGGAGGTCGGGACGGAGGTGGCATAGCCGACGTAGTTGTCGCAGTCACCGGCCAGGCCGCCGAACGTCGTGATCACCCGGTGGGCGGCGACCAGCAGGGCGGCCCGGTGCTGCTGCGCCAGGCGGTTGCGGTGCGGGAGCACGTCGAGGTTGCGATGCCAGCGAGGAGCACCGGTGGCGGCGTCCATGGCCCACAGCGTGTGCACCCCGCCGATGGTCTCGGCAACGACGAACAGCGACCCGGTAGCGGAGTCGTAGGCCGGGGTGCCGGTGATGCCCAGCGGGTCGATGTTGCCGCACGGCAGCCCGCTCTGCGGCTGCGGCGTGCCCAGGCTGCGTCTCCACACGGTGGCGCCGGTCACCGGGTCGAGGGCGTAGACACTGTCCTGCTCGGTGGCGGCGATGACTTTGCCGTGGACGACCAGCGGCTGGGCGTAGACCGCGCCGTCGAGCCTGGCGGTCCACGACCTGCGCAGGGCAGCCGTGGGCGCCGGACCGGGGGAGAAGCCGGCGCGAGTGCCGTCCCGATGGTAGGTCGGCCAGTCCTTCGACGCCGCGACCGCCGGCGTGCGGCTCGAGGGCGCAGCGGCAGGCGGGGAGACCGGCGGGTGCGGCTCGGCGCTGGACGCCCCTTCGCAGGCGGCGAGCACGCACGCCAGCGCCGCCAGACATCCCAGCCTGCTTCTCCAGCCTGCGCCGACCATCGACCCCCTCCTTCGACGATCATCGCCCCCACGCAGGGGCCGTGCACACACCCGGGCGGGCGGACCCGCTGGGCGGCATGGTCAGTGGATGCCCGGCTCGTGCGAGGCGTGTCCGGCCGGCTCGAGCTGGAAGGTGCAGTGCTCGACGTCGAAGTGGCCGACCAGGCAGGCCTGCAGCTGGTCGAGCAGCCGGGGGACGTGGCCGTCGGCGAAGCACCCGTCGTCCACCACCACGTGACCCGACAGGGTCGGCAGGTCCGAGGTGACTGTCCACACGTGCAGGTCATGGACGTCCCGGACATGCTCGGCCTGCATCAGGTGTGCCCGGACCTCCGCGAGGTCGATCCCCTCGGGCGCCACCTCCAGCAGCACCCGGCCGGAGTCCCTCAGCAGTCCGCACCCGGCGCGCAGCATGAGCGCGACCACCAGCAGCGAGGCGATCGGGTCGGCCCGACGGTAGCCCGTGGTGAGGACCACGACGGCGGCGACCGCCGTGCCCGCGAAGCCGTAGAGGTCGGTCAGGATGTGCCGGTACGCGCCTTCGATGTTGAGGCTGCGCCTGCCGGCCCTGGCAAGCACCGCCGCTGCGAGGACGTTGACGGCGACGCCGACGAGCGCGACCACCAGCACCGGTCCGCCCTGGACCGGCGGAGGCACGACCAGGCGACGGACCGCTTCGTAGGTCACGACTGCCGCCACCACGAGCAGCGTGATGCCGTTGGCCGCGGCCGAGAGGATCTCGACGCGCTTCCAGCCGAACGTCCAGGCGCCGGCGGCGGGGCGCGCGGCCAGGCTCAGCGCCCAGAGGGAGAACCCGACTGCTCCCACGTCGGAGAGCATGTGCCCGGCGTCGGACAGCAGGGCGAGGGAGCCCGACGCGACCGCGACGACCACCTCGAGGCCCATGAAGGCCAGGAGCAGGAGCAGCGCGAGGACCAGGTAGGAGCGGTCGCCCGCCGGGTCGGTAGCAGATCCCGTGTGGCGGTGCCCATGGTTGTCAGACATTCGCCGGTGGGAGGGCCGCTGCGGCTCCGCGGGCGCCGGACGGCGTACTCACCCTGCCCATCCGACGAGCCTAACCCGTCGCCCCCTGCGCACCCCCGTGCTCCGTGCTGCCACCCCAGGGGCCTCGGGCGCACGCTTGTCCGCGAAGAGTCCGCTTTGACCCGTTCTCCGACTGTTTGGTTCGGCTCAAAGACCGCTATGGTGATCGCGTTGCCCTAGACCTCGGTAGCCCTTCGTCCACCATCACGAAGAAGGTATCGATGCTGCACACACCGTCCCCGACAGCGATCGACCCCGGCTGGTTCTCCGCCTACGCTGCCCAGGCCAACGGGCCGGTGCACGGCACGCAGATGTCGGTCGCGGCCGAGGCGGTGCGCCCGGGCGACTACCTCCCTCCCCAGCCGTGCCTCAGCGTGAGCGCGTGGGCGCAGTGCGGCTTCCGGGTAGGTCCGCTGAGCAAGGACGTGTGCCTCGGCCTGTCGGCCATGCCGGGACGGGTCGTGCTGTTCGGGCCGCTGGGCGTGCTCACCTCGACGGCACACGGCGACGTGGTCACCGTCGTCCGGCCGGACCCGACCTAAGCAGGGCCGGCGGCCGAGCCGCGTGCATACCCGCGTCGCGCGGCAGCTCGCGGGCGCGGCCGAGCGATGTGCGTCGGACATCCAACATGCATAGGCTGCCAATATGTCGGATGTTGCTGAGAGGTCGGCCGCTCAGTACCGGCACGCCGCTGCGGTGGAGCGCCTTCGCCGGTCCTATGCCGCCATACCTCCCGGCCGGAGCGTCCGCCTGGCCAAGCGGACCTCCAACCTGTTTCGTCCCCGCACCCCCGGAGCGGTGCACGGCCTGGACGTGAGCGGGCTGGACGGCGTCATCGCGGTCGACGCCGCGGCGCGCACCGCCGAGGTGCAGGGCATGTGCACCTACGAGCGGCTCGTCGCGGCGACCCTGGCGGAGGGGATGATGCCGCGGGTGGTGCCGCAGCTGAAGACGATCACGCTCGGCGGTGCGGTCAGCGGCCTGGGCATCGAGTCCAGCTCCTTCCGCAACGGCCTGCCGCACGAGTCGGTGCTGGAGATGGACATCCTCACCGGCGCCGGCGAGCTGGTGACAGCCGGCGCGGAGCAGCATGCCGACCTGTTCGCCGCCTTCCCCAACTCGTACGGCTCGCTCGGGTATGCCGTGCGGCTCACCATCGAGCTGGAGCCGGTGCTGGCGTATGTCGGCCTGCGGCACGTCCGGTTCACCGATCCGGAGTCCGCGATGGCGGCTGTGCAGTCGGTCGTGACGACCCGGACCTGGGAGGGGGAGGCGGTCGACTTCCTGGACGGGGTGGTGTTCGCGCTGGACGAGGTCTACCTCGTCCTCGGTCGCTTCGTCGCAGACCCGGCGGCGGCGGCGTGTGGGCGCGCCAGCGACTACACCGGCCAGCAGATCTACTACCGCTCGATCCGCGAGCGGACGCGGGACTGCCTCACCGTTCACGACTACCTCTGGCGTTGGGACACCGACTGGTTCTGGTGTTCCGAGGCCTTCGGCGCTCAGCACCCGCTGCTGAGACCCGTCTGGCCGGCCGCCTACCGGCGCAGCGACGTCTACCACCGGCTGGTGGGGATCGAGAACCGCTACGGCATCTTCGCCCGACTCGACCGCTGGAGGGGTAGGGCGTCGGAGCGTGTCGTGCAGGACGTCGAGATCCCGGTGGAGCGCACCGCGGCGTTCCTCCGCTGGTTCGACCGGCACGTCGCCATGTCGCCGACCTGGTTGTGTCCGCTGCGCCTGCGGAGCGACCCGGGTGCCACCGAGCAGGACCGGACAGGTCGTCGACCCTGGCCGCTGTACCCGTTGGAGCCTGGACGGACCTATGTCAACGTCGGGTTCTGGGGCATGGTCCAGGTCGCGCAGGGCGCACCGGACGGCGACCTGAACCGGCTCGTGGAGGATGCGGTGTCCCGGCACGGCGGACACAAGTCGCTGTACTCCGACGCGTACTACGACCGCGAGACCTTCGCCGCCCTCTACGGGGGGGAGGTCTACCGCGGGACCAAGGAACGACACGACCCCGGTCACCGGCTGACCGGTCTCTACGAGAAGGCGGTGGGACGACGATGAAGGTCGCGGACGTCATCCGGACGGTCACGGACGGGACCCCCTCTATCCGGTTCTCTGCCTACGACGGCAGCGCGTTCGGTCCAGCCGGCTCGCCGTACGAGATGCGGCTGAACAACGAGCGAGGCCTGCGCTACCTGCTGACCGCGTTCGGCGACCTTGGACTTGCCCGCGCATACGTCGCGGGCGACCTCGACCTGGTCGGGGTGCATCCCGGAGACCCGTACCCGGCGATCCGGGCGGTGGCGGGGACCTCCCTGCGCAGGCCCTCGGCAGCAGAGGCCGCCGCACTGGTGCGTGGCCTGGGCTGGCGCCGGTTCGTGCCTCCGTCGCCGCCCTCGCAGGAGGCGCCAGCGCCTTGGCGCCGTCGCCTGGAGGGGTTCCGGCACTCGCGCGCGCGGGACGCCGACGCCATCGAGCAGCACTACGACGTGTCGAACTCGTTCTACGAGAAGGTGCTCGGCCCGTCGATGGCCTACACCTGCGCCGTCTACTCCAAGCCGGAGAACAGCCTCGAGGAGGCGCAGGAGGCGAAGTTCGACCTGGTCGCCCGCAAGCTGGGGCTCGAGCCCGGTATGCGCCTGCTCGACGTCGGCTGCGGGTGGGGTGGGATGGCCCGGCACGCCGCCCGGCACTACGGAGCCCGGGTCACCGCCGTGACGCTCTCGGAGCGCCAGTCGGACTGGGCGCGGGAGGCCGTCGAGCGCGACGGCCTGTCCGACCGGGTCACCGTGCTGCACGCCGACTACCGCGACTCGCCGGGCCATCACTACGACGCGGTCAGCTCGATCGGGCTGCTGGAGCACGTCGGCGTGCGCAACTACGGCTCGTACTTCGCCTTCCTCAAGGGCAGGCTTCGTGAGGGCGGCCGCCTGCTCAACCACTGCATCACGCGCCCGGACAACCGGTCCAGGGCGCTGTCCGGCGCGTTCATCGACCGCTACGTCTTCCCCGACGGTGAGATCACCGGCTTGGGCCGGATCATCACCGAGGCGCAGGACGCCGGCCTGGAGGTCCGCCACGCGGAGAACCTCCGCGAGCACTATGCGCTCACGCTGCGGGCGTGGAACGCCAACCTCGTGCAGAGCTGGGACGCGTGCGTCGCTGACGTCGGCGAGGGAACCGCCCGCGTATGGGGCCTCTACATGGCGGGGTCGCGAATGAGCTTCGAGGACAACGACCTTCAGCTGCATCAGGTGCTGGCGGTGAACGTCGGCCGGTCAGGCGACGCGTCCTTCCCGCTGCGACCGACCTGGGAGGTCTGAGCCGCCGCTGCTCGCCTGACTCCCCTCAGCCGGGTTCAGGCCCCCCGGTGACGACGATGACGTGCAGAGTTCGCGGACCGTGGACCCCCTCGACCCGGGACAGCTCGATGTCGCTGGTGGCGCTGGGCCCGCTGATCCAGGTCTGCGCCCGGGCGGGGTCGAGCCTGGCGACGGCCTCAGGGACGCCGCGCACGATCTGGTCAGCGGTGACCACGCAGACGTGCCGGTCGGGGACCAGCGTCAGCGCCCTTCGTCCCTGGCCCGGCCCGTGGTCCAGCACGATCGTGCCCGTGACCGCGATGCCGAGGGCGGCGGTGGTCAGCACGGCATCGAACCCGTCCAGGTCGGTCGCGGACAGGCCGGTGCCGTCATGGCGGCGGCAGCCCCTCGGCAGGGCGCCCTCCACCAGCAAGCCGTCCGGGAAACCTGCCGGGACCAGGACGCCCGAGATGCCGGAGCCGCCCGCAATGCCGGACAGCGCGGCGGCGATCGCGTGGGGTGCGCCGGATGCCGGTGTGCGCACCACGACGGCGTGGTAGTCCTCGACGCGCTGGACGAACAGGGCGAGCAGGTCGGGGTGCTCGCTGGGGCGCGGGGGTCCACGGTGGCTGACGGCGGGTTCCGCGCTCGCATCCGGACGGCTCGCATCCGGGTGGCCGGCATCCGGGCGGCCCGCATCCGGGCGGCCGGCCAGCGGCCGGTCCTCGTCGCCGAGTGCGGCGCGCACCCGGGCCAAAACCTCCTCCCGGGCGCTCACTGCCGGTCCCCGTCCTCGCGAGGCTGTGCAGCCAGGGGCGGCGTCTGCTCGCGCCCTCCGGTGCGGGCCCACCAGGCCCGGAACGACTCGGCCGGCGGGGCGGGGAGGTCCCTGGCACCGGTCCACGCCGACACCGGCCACGGCAGGGGACCGAGCGCCGGCCGACCGCCGGGCAGCCGCCGCCTACCGAGCGCCCCGACCGCCCGGCCGGCGAGGCCGCCGGCGCGCTCGGCCCGGCCGAGCCGGCTGGCGTCGGCCAGGGCCCACGCAGCGCCCTTCATCGCCGCCGCCTCGGCCTTGGGGACCTTGCCGCGGTGGGCGTCGACCACCTGGGCCCGCAGGTGGACCAAGACCTGCGGTATGTCGATCCGCACCGGACACGCCTCGAAGCACGCACCGCACAGGCTGGACGCATACGGCAGGGAGTCGGTCTGCTCGTCGATCCCTACCCCTTTGAGCAGCGGGTTGAGGATCGCCCCGATCGGGCCGGGATACACGCTTCCGTAGGCGTGCCCGCCCACCCGTTCGTACACCGGGCAGACGTTCAGGCACGCGGAACAGCGGATGCAGCGCAGCGCCTGGCGCCCCACCTGGTCGGCGAGCACCCTGGTGCGCCCGTTGTCGAGCAGGACGACGTGGACCTCCTGGGGTCCGTCGCCCGGGGTGACCCCGGACCAGGTGGAGGTGTAGGGGTTCATCCGCTCGCCCGTGGACGACCGCGGAAGCAGCTGGAGGAACACCTCCAGGTCGGCCCAGGTCGGCACCAGCTTCTCGATGCCGACCACGCTGACCAGCACCTCCGGCAGGGTCAGGCACATCCGTCCGTTGCCCTCCGACTCGACCACGACCAGCGTCCCGGAGTCGGCGACGGCGAAGTTGGCGCCCGAGACCGCGACCCTGGCCGCCAGGAACTTCTCCCGCAGGTGCAGCCGTGCCGCGGACGCCAGGGCGCTCGGCTCGTCGCTCAGGTCGTCCGGCGCCGGCCGCCCGGCGCCTGCCATACGGGAGCGGAAGATCTCGCGTATCTCCGCCCGGTTGCGGTGGATCGCCGGCACGAGGATGTGCGAGGGCAGGTCCTCGCCGAGCTGGACGATCAGCTCTGCCAGGTCCGTCTCCCAGGCCGCGATGCCCTGCTGCGCCAGGGCCTCGTTGAGCCCGATCTCGGCGGTCGTCATCGACTTGACCTTGACGACCTCGTCGGCGCCGTGGCCCTTGACTATCCCGGCCACGACGTCGCACGCCTCCGCCGCGTCCCGAGCCCAGTGGACCGTCGCCCCCGCAGCCTGCAGCGAGGCCTCCAGCTGCAGCAGGTAGTGGTCCAGGTGTCCCAGCACCTCGTCCTTGATCGCCGCACCGGCGAGGCGCAGCTCTTCCCAGTCCGGCACCTCGGCGACCACGGCGGCCCGCTTGGCGCGGATCGTCGCCGTCGCGTGCGCCAGGTTGGCCCGCAGCTGGGAGTCCGCCAGGGCCGCTCGCGCCGCTGTCGGGAACGCCGGCATGCCGACGAAGGTTGCGGCCATCACCCCTGCTCCGTGCTGGCCAGCACCTCGGCGAGGTGCATCACCCGGACACCGGCCTGCTGCCGGGACAGGATGCCGCCGATGTGCATCAGGCAGGAGCTGTCCCCAGCGACCAGGACCTCCGCGCCGGTGTTGCGGACCTGGCGCGCCTTGTCCGATCCCATCGCCACGGACGTCTCCGCGTTCTTGACCGCGAACGTGCCACCGAACCCGCAGCACTGCTCCGCGGCGGGAAGCTCGGCCAACCGGAGCCCGCGCACCCGGCGCAGCAACCGCTCCGGGCGGTCGCCGACGCCCAACATCCGCATCGAGTGGCAGGTCGGGTGGTAGGTGACCGAGTGCGGGAAGTAGGCGCCCACGTCCTCGACGCCCAGCACGTCGACGAGGAGCTCGCTCAGCTCGTAGGTGCGTGGCCCCATCTCCGCCAGCGCCTCGGCCAGTGCCGGGTCACCGGCACGCCGGGCCACGAGCGGGTGCTGGTGCCGCACGGACGCGGCGCACGACCCGGACGGGACCACCACGGCGTCATACCCGGCAAAGGCGCCCGCGAACGCCCGCACCGCCGGCACGGCCTCGTCCAGGTAGCCGGTGTTGACCATCGGCTGGCCGCAGCAGGTCTGCCCCTGCGGGAAGTCGACCTCTACCCCGAGCCGCCGGAGCAGCCGCACCACCGCCTTGCCCACGTCGGGGAACATGACGTCGTTGACGCACGTCACCATCAGGGCGACCCTCACGGGGCCGGCCCGGGGCCTGGCAGCCGAGACCGCATGCACCGAGTCTGCCAGCGGCGGGCCGAGATGTCCGCGCGGAGGCGCACCTGCCCTGCGCACCGGCCCTCCCCCGACGTGCTGACCGAACACTCGCCTGGACATTTGCGGGCTCCGGCCGCAAAGTTTGCGGTGTAGGCGTCACCTGGGCGCTGCTTCTGGAGGTTTCCATGCGTCGTCGTGCCCTGGCCGTCATCCCCGCCCTCCTGGTGTTGGCGCTCCCTGCGACCGGGTCGGCCGCTGCCGCGTCGTCGGCGCCGGGCATCGCGCACCGCAACACCCACGTCTGCGGCGCCCCCGCCGCAGGGGCGGCCGGCTGCCACGCCATCCGGCACGACAAGGTGGACCGCAACGGCAAGGTCGTCCCCAACGTGACGCCCAGCGGCTACGGCCCCGCGGACATCCGCTCGGCCTACAGCCTGACGACCTCCGCCTCTGGCGGGAGGACCGTCGCGATCGTGGACGCCTACGACGACCCGAACGCCGAGGCCGACCTCGGGGTCTACCGCAGCCAGTACGGCCTGCCCCCCTGCGGGTCGTCGAACGGCTGCTTCACCAAGGTCAACCAGAGCGGCGGCACGTCGCTCCCGCGGGCCAACGGCGGCTGGGCGCAGGAGATCTCTCTGGACCTCGACATGGTCTCCGCCGCGTGCCCCGACTGCAAGATCCTGCTGGTCGAGGCGAGCAGCAGCTCCTTCGCCAACCTGGGCGCCGGCGTCAACACGGCCGCTCGGCTCGGAGCCACGGCGATCAGCAACAGCTACGGCGGCAGCGACACCGCAGCGACCTCGGCGTACGACCACCCCGGTATCGCCGTCACCGCCTCGACCGGCGACTCCGGCTACGGGGTCCAGTCACCGGCCTCGTTCCCCACGGTGGTCGCCGTGGGGGGCACCTCGCTGAAGCACGACTCCTCTGCGCGCGGGTGGATTGAGTCGGCGTGGAGCGGCGCTGGGTCCGGCTGCTCGACGATCAACAAGAAGCCCTCGTGGCAAGTCGGCACCTCGTGCTTGGGCAAGGCGAACGCGGACGTGTCCGCCGTCGCCGACCCCAACACCGGCGTCGCGGTCTACGACTCCTACGCCTACCAGGGCGTGAAGGGCTGGCTCGTCTTCGGCGGCACCAGCGCGTCGTCCCCGATCATCGCCAGCGTCTACGCGCTGTCCGGCAACACCGCCGGCTACCCGGCCTCGTACACCTGGGGCCACGCCAGCGGCCTGTTCGACGTCGCCTCGGGCAGCAACGGGACCTGCCCGACCACCATCTGGTGCAACGCCGGCACCGGCTGGGACGGACCCACCGGTCTCGGCACGCCGAACGGCACCAGCGCCTTCTGAGCCTGGAGTCTGAGCCCGCAGGACGAGCGGTCAGTCGGCCTCAGGCTCCTGCTCGGCGAGCTGTGCCCGAAGCTGGGCGGTGTCGTCCTGGAGGTCCAGGACCAGGGCGATGCCGGCGAGGTTGAGACCGGCATCCAGCAGGGCACCGATCCGGCGAAGCCGGTCCAGGTCGTCGCCGCTGTACCGGCGGGTCCCCCCCTCGGTGCGGGAGGGGGTCACCAGCCCGCGCCGCTCGTACAGCCGCAGGTTCTGGCTGCCCATCCCGACCAGGTCCGCGGCCACGGTGATCCCGTAGACGCCCCGGGTCGGGTCGACCGGCGTAGCGGCCACCCCGCACCACCTCCCTCCCTCGAGCCGGGTTCGCCCGCTTGCGACAGTGTGACACGTGTGCTAGAAAATCTATATCCGCCACCACAGGCTGGATGTGGTGGCCGACGTACAACAGCAACCGACGTGTCTGTGGAGGTGGGACCCATGCTGCTGCGTACCGATCCGTTCCGTGACCTCGACCGCCTGGCCCAGCAGGTGCTCGGCCAGGGGACGACTGGCCGCCCGACCGTGATGGCGATGGACGCCTGGCGCGAGGGTGATGAGTTCATCGTCGAGTTCGACCTCCCTGGGGTGGACCCGGGCTCGGTCGACCTGGATGTCGAGCGCAACGTGCTCACCGTCAGGGCCGAACGCCCACAGCTCGACGGTGACAACGAGCTGCTCGCCGCCGAGCGCCCCCGGGGCGTGTTCAGCCGGCAGCTGGTCCTCGGCGACAACCTGGACCTGGAGAAGGTGGAGGCCGGCTACCAGGGCGGGGTGCTGCGGCTTCGCATACCGGTGGCCGAACGAGCCAAGCCCCGCAAGATCTCGATCGCCACCAGCGACGACCGCAAGGCGATCAACGTCTGAGCGAGCAGGCGGCGGGCCGCGGTCCAGGTCCAGGTCCAGGTCCATCGTGAGCACATCCGGACCGGCGGCCGCGGCTCAGCCGCCACCTCTCGCCGGCGGTGGCCACCGGCCCGGAGCCTCGACGGCCGGCAGGAGGCGGGCGAGCTGCCGGGCGTTGACCTGGGCGTAGCTGCGGTAGCAGTTGTTCAGCAGCACGTGGACCTCGGCGGCCTGCTCGGCCAGCTGCTCGACCTTGGGCGCCCAGCCCGCCAGTTCCTCCTCGGTGTACCGGTACCCGAACCGCTCGTAGATGTCCTTGCTCTCCCACTTCTCGCTGTGCCCGTGGAACCGCACCACCGCCAGGTCAGCCGTGGCCGCCACCACCGGCGGGATAGAAGAGCGGTGCCCCTGCGGCATGTCAACCACCACGTAGGGCACGGCGTACGAGGTCAGGAAGTCCAGCGTCTCGGGGGCGTTCTCGGCGGACATCCACAGGGCGCTGCGCAGCTCCACGCACATCGGCCACGGCGCGCATCGGCGCTTGCACTCCAGCAGGTACTGCTTGTTGGCCCGGCTGATGGTGAACCACGGTGGGAACTGGAACAGCAGCGACCCGAGCCGGCCCGCCTCGGCCAGCGGCTCCAACGCGGACAGGAACCGCTCCCACACCTGGTCCACGACATCCGGGTCGAGGTCCTTCAGGTAGACGTTGCGCTTGTCGGTCTCGGGTCTCAGGTCCTTGTACACGCTGGTGACCTTTGTCGGGTGCTGGGTCAGCAGGGAGTAGGCCTTGACGTCGAACGTGAACCCGCTGGGAGTGCGGCTGCTCCACAGCCGCGAGTTCCGCTCGTTCGGCGGGGTGTAGTACGTCGAGTCCACCTCGACGAGGGGGAACTGCGCGGCGTAGTACTCGAGACGCCGCTCGGCGGTGTCCGCGTCCTCGGGGTACCAGCCCGAAGCCAGGAGGGTCTTGTCGGTCCACGAAGCGGTGCCGACCTGGATACGACCCACAGCCCCGTCCTACCATCCCTGCTCCACTTCGGCTACCAGCACGGGACAGCGCAGCAGCCGCGAGGGGGGGGGCGCGGTTCACCCGCTGGCGGCCGTGGTACAACGTGCGGTAACAGACGGTCGGGCTCGCAGGGGATTGCCATGACTCAGCCGCAGCATCCGCAGCGTCCGCATCTTCGGCGACGGATCGGGGTGTTGCAAGCCACCGCCATCAACATGTCCCAGATGTGCGGCATTGGCCCCTTCATCACCATCCCCGCCATGGTGGTCGCGTTCGGCGGCCCGCAGGCCATCATGGGATGGGTCTTCGGGGCGCTCCTGGCGCTGTGCGACGGCCTCGTCTGGGCAGAGCTCGGCGCCGCGATGCCCGGCTCCGGCGGCACGTACGTCTATCTGCGCGAGGCGTTCCAGTACCGCACCGGGCGGCTGATGCCGTTCCTGTTCGTGTGGACCGCCATCTTGTTCATCCCACTGATCATGTCCACCGGCATCTACGGTTTCGTGTCCTACCTGCGTTACCTGTGGCCGTCCATGAGCACCGCGGCGAGCTACGTCGTCGGCCTCGCCGCCGTCGTGGTCATCGTCGCCCTGCTCTGGCGGCGGATCGACTCCATCGGCAAGATGGCTGAGGTCCTCTGGGCGATCATGATCCTGACCTTGCTCGCGGTCATCGCCGCCGCATACACGCACTTCAACGCCGCACAGGTGGTCAGCTTCCCTGCTCACGCCTTCGACATCACCCGCAGCGGCTTCTGGGTCGGCTTCGCCGGAGGGCTCACCGTCGGTGTCTACGACTACCTCGGCTACAACACCAGCGCCTACCTCGGCGCCGAGATCAAGGGACCCGGCCGGACGATCCCACGCTCGATCGTCTACGCGGTGCTGGGCATGATGGTCATCTACCTCACCATGCAGGTGGGCGTCCTGGGCGTGGTCAACTGGCACGAGATGCTCGACACGAGCTCCGCCGCCTACACGTCCGTGGCCTCGGTGCTGCTGGAGCGCACGGTCGGACAGACGGCCGCCAAGGTCGTCACCGTGTTCATCCTGGTGACCGCGTTCACCTCGGTGCTGGCCGGGCTGCTGGCCGGGTCGCGGGTCCCCTACGACGCGGCGCGGGACGGGGTGTTCTTCCGCTCGTTCGCCCGTCTGCACCCTCGGCTGGAGTTCCCGACCGTGGGCCTGCTCACCATGGGCGCGGTCACCGCCGCCGGCTTCGTCATCGGCCAGCTGACCTCCCTCACGGTCCTCATCCAGCTGCTGACCGTGGTGACCGTGCTGGTCCAGGCCCTGGCCCAGATCCTGGCCCTGTCGGTCCTTCGCCGCCGCCAGCCTGACCTGCGCCGACCGTACCGGATGGTCCTCTACCCGCTCCCGAGCATCGTCGCCGCGCTCGGCTGGGTGGTCATCTACGGGTACGCCGACAAGAACGCGCCGGGGCTGCACCCGATCGAGCTGTCCTTGCTCTGGGTCGTGGTCGGGATCGGCGCGTTCGCGCTGTGGGCACGCTCCAAGGGCGAGTGGCCCTTCGGGCCGAAGCCGATCCACGAGTACTACCTCAACGCCGACCCGCGGCTGCTGGACGCCGACGAAGGGGACCTCGTCAGCGGGGCCACCGGCTCCGACAGGGCCACCTGAGGGTCCCGCCCCACCTTCGCCGCCGCGCCGGCCGACCAGCTCGAAGCGCCACGCCCGTTACAGGGCGCAGGAGTCGCTCTCGCAGCCCGGCGCGGTGGCACCGTCCGGCGTCACCAGGGTGAGTGGGGCGCGCTCCGCCCACGCCTGGTCGAGCACCTGCAGGACGACGTCGGCAGGCTGCGCTCCGGAGATGCCGTAGCGACCATCGACGGCGAAGAACGGCACGCCGCTGATCCCGTACGCCCGGGCCTGCGCCTCGTCCGCGCGCACCGCGTCGGCGTAGCGGTCGGAGGCCAGCACGGCGTCCACGTCCACCGCAGGCAGCCCGACCCCGATGGCAAGAGCCCGCAGCGCGGTGTGGTCGGAGGCCGGGGATCCTTCAGTAAACGTCGCGCGGTCAAGGCGCTCCTTGAGCTGGTCCTGCCGGCCGTGCTCGAGGGCCAGGTGCAGCAGCCGGTGCGCGTCGAAGGTGTTGCCCGGTCGGGCGAGGTCGAAGCGGAAGTCGAGCCCTTCCGTCGCCGCGGTGCTCGTCATGGTGTCGATCATGGTCTGCGCCTGGGCCAGCGAGCTGCCGTACTTCACCGCGAGCCGCTCGGCGTACGTCGCCGGCTCGGCCGGGCTGGGAGGTGCCGCCTCGTCGAGCTCGAAGCTGCGCCATACCAGGTCCACGTCGTCGCGGTGCGCGAAGCGCGCCAGGGCCGCCTCGAAGCGGCGCTTGCCGATGTAGCACCACGGGCAGACGACGTCGGACCAGATCTCGACCTTCAAACTCATGACTGGGCCAACACGCTCATGCTGGCGTCTCTTCCCGGATCTGGCGCAGAGGTCCGCCCGACTCTCGGATCAGCCGGTGGGCGCGGACAGCTCGAGCGCGATGCCGTCGGGATCGCGGAACTCCAGGATCGAGACTCCGCCGATGTCCTTCACCGGCCCGTGCGCGACGCCGAGCCCGTCGAGGGCCGTTGCGGCGTGCCGCAGGTGCTCGAGAGTGGCCACGGAGAGCGAGACGTGGTCCAGCCCCACCCGGTCCTCGGAGAAGGCGTCGGAGGACGGTGCGACGGGGCGCAGGCCGAAGAGGCCGCCGGGGAGGCTGTAGATGATCCCGCCGTACAGGAAGCCGAGCGCCTCCTGGGTCGCCGCGTCGGCGCCCGGGGGCACCTCGTAGGCGACCGGCCAGCCGAACAGCGCGTCGTAGAACGCGCGGGAGCGGGCGAGGTCGGTGACGGTGAGCCGGATGTGGCCGAAACCGGTCACTGCTACGGGAGTCGAGGTAGGTGCGTCCATGTGAGGACTCTGGCACGCGGTCAACCCCGTGACGCACGCCGGGGCACCTGTGGGCGCCGCACCCGGCCGGTCACGGCTACGTCGGTCCCAGCACACAGCGCTGTCAGTCCCACCAGAACCGCCAGAGCGGAAGACACAGCGCTGCCATCAGCGCCTCGACGGTCGGGGTGTCCTCGGAGACGGCGTCCGGGCAGTAGAGCGCGGCTTCGACCGCGGCCTCCTGTGCGCCGTCGCTGTCGGTTGGCGGGTTGACGACCCGCAGCGTCATCTGGGCCTGTTCCAGGGCGACGAGCTCGGCCCCCCATCGACCGGCCCAACGGCGCAGCAGCGTTGCGTGCACGTCGCCGAGCCGGTCGGCGTTGACCGCCCCAATCCAGCCCAGCAGACCCGGCACCAACCACCCGGCGGCTGCGGGCACCAGCACCAGGTGGTCCAGCCCGGTGTCCGTGGCGGCAAGGGCGTCGGCCCAGTCGAAGCCGTCCGGGTCGTTCGCCTCGATGGCCACCGGCGCGCCGCGTTCCAGGTCCGCGAGGATCTCGGCGGCCTCCCGCGTCAGCCAGGCCGCCCCGTCGCCGGCCTCGGGGACCTCCGGTGCGCCGACCACCATGCTCCGGGTGCCCGACGCGGTCAGCAGCGGCCAGAGCCCGGTGTGTCGGTGCACCCGATGTACGGCGGTCCACAGGTGGGCCGCAGGGTAGCCGGGCTGCACCGGCGTGGCCCACCATGGCGCGCCGCCATCACCCTCCTCGAGGGTGACCGGACCAGGCAGCTCGACACCGTGGGCGGCGAGGGCAGCAACGGGATCCGGCGGCACCTGCACCTGCACCAGCCCGGGTGATGGCGGGTCCGGCGCGAAGGGCGGGACGATCAGCGGGCGAGGGGTGGGCTGCTCCCCAGCCCGGCGACGACGGAAGATCATGCACCCAGCGTGGTCTGTGCGCCCTGCGCCGCCAAACGGAGGCCCGCGGCCCTCCCCACTGGGCGATCGGGTCACCTCCATGCGGCGACGCAAGGGTCCACCTGCGGGATATGTCGGGCTACAGTCGCGTTGATATGTCGGACTACAGTTGCGTTCGAGCCCGCTGGCCAGGATACCGACCCGTCATCACACGATGGCTGCTCACTGTGACGCGGCAAGGAGAGGCAGCTTCGTGGCTGGTCCGTCGTGGGGACGCGTCCGCGGAACGCTGGGGTGGGTTGCCGTTGTGCTCGGCGTCGTCGAGCTGGGGCTCGCCCTCGTCCTGCTGATCAGGTACCGCACCGGCTGGGTGCTGCTTGCGTTCGCCGGGCCCGGGCTGTTCATGCTCGGCGTCGGCGTGTATGCCACACGGGAGCGGGGGCAGAGCTAGGCGGGCCCGTCTCGGCGACCCCCGGCGCGGGGGGTCCGTCGCGCTCGAACGGATACCTGCCGGCATGGACGACATCTGCCATGCGCGCCAGACCGCTGCGGACGGACGCCCGGCCCATCCTGCAACCCACTGCGCCCGACCCTGCAGGCCGGGGCGGCGTGGGCCAGTCGGTGAGCGGCTCAGGCACGAGGGTGATGAGCGCCGATAGCAGCCGAGGATCAGCGCCGAGGATGTGGACCGAGCAGCGGGGTTCTTCGAGCAGGGCTGGGCGCTGGCGCGGATCGCCGCGCACCTCGGCTTCGACGCTGAGACCCTCCGAACGCAGCTCAACCGGCGGGCGTGCCAGTTCGGTCACGCCAAAATGGGACGTATACCGTTTTTGCGGCTCACATTGCCGGCAGCACGCCTACTGCTTCGGCTTCTTGCTGTACTCGTAGCCCGCTAGCCCTATCAGCACTGAGCCGCCGATCAGGGAACCTACTCCGGCTACTTTTGAAGCGTTCATCAGAGGAGCACCCAAGACTAGAAAGAGCAAGGAAAGGCTGGCCAGGAGTGCAGCCGAGTTGACATCTTGCCTTTTCTTGTCCTTCATAAGTTCAACATAACACATTCCGCTGCAGAGCCGTAGAAAAAGTTGAACATTGCTTCTATGCGTTCGATGTGAACAGCGACGTACCTTGGGGCTCCATGGATGGCCTTACCTCCATCGGTTCAGGCTCCATTTCTTTTCGCGCACCCGGCTGATGTTCGACCAAGGCAACGAAACAAGAACAAAAGTCATATCTATCCCCAGGCCCAACCACAGGTTGACGACCTGTCGGCTGACCAGAATATTCGTGGCAGCGACCGATAGTAGCCCAACACTACAAGCAAGATGTGCGGCGACGGTTCACTTTGCTCTCTATCGTTGATAAGACAGACCTTCTTCACCAAGCTGGACATGGACGGTGACAAGGCGCGCCAAGAACAACTGACCGAGCCCTTCGACGAGCTGCTGTTCTCGCGCCGTCGGCCAGCCTTCGCCGTTCGCTACGGCGCCTGTTCTGGCACGCCAAAGGGCGGCGCCCCCGTGGACGCCGCCCTTCAGGCTGATTTCGGAGCAAGCTTGCTGGAGACGGCTGCTGCGGGCGGTGCTTCTCAAGGCTGCCCTGGTGGAGCTGAGGGGACTCGAACCCCTGACCCCCTCGTTGCGAACGAGGTGCGCTACCAGCTGCGCCACAGCCCCTTGGTGCCGAGCAAAGATAGCACCGGGCACCGGGCCTACCGAACCCGTCGCCGTACCCCGAAACCACTCCAGCCAGGGGCGCCGAACCGCCCGGCCACGGAGGTCACCGTCAGGCCGCGGTGGCGGCGGGGGCGCCGTGGTGGCGTCGAGCTCGGCGAGGTCGTCCGCCGAGGGCTGCCAGAGCCCGGCGGCCGCGTTGGTGCGGACCTGCTCGGCCGAGGTCACCCCCGCGATCACGGAGGAGACGCACGGCTGCGCGGCGAGGCCGCCAATGGCCACGTCCAGCATCGAGCGGCCGCGTGCCCGGGCGAAGGCGCCGATCGCCTCGATCCGGTCCCACTGGGCCTGCTGCAGTCGGGACGACTCCTGCTCCAGCCGAGAGCCGGCCGGCGGAGCCGAGCTGCGCGCGTACTTGCCGGTCAGCAGCCCGAACTCGAGCGGGAAGAACGGGAGGATGCCGACGCCTACACGCTCGCACGCCGGGACGAGCTCCTGCTCGGCGTCACGGTCGAGCAGGGAGTACTTGTTCTGGGCGCTGACGAACCTCTCGTACCCCGACGTCTGCGCCACCCAGTCCGCGTCGAGGACCTGCCAAGCGGCGAAGTTCGAGCTGCCGACGTAACGCACCTTGCCCTCGACGACGAGCTCGTGCAACGCCGCCAGCGTCTCACCCACCGGCGTCTGCGGGTCGGGCGCGTGCATCTGGTACAGGTCCACCCAGTCGGTCCCGAGGCGGCGTAGCGACGACTCGACCGCGAGGCGGACGTAGCGCCGCGACCCACGGGCGCCCCAGTCCGGGCCGTTGGCGCCGCCCATGTCCATGCCGAACTTGGTTGCCACAACGAGCTCGTCGCGATGTCCTCGGATCGCCTCGCCGAGGAAGCGCTCCGAGGCGCCGGGCTCGACGCCGTAGATGTCCGCGGTGTCGAACAGCGTCACCCCGGTGCCAGCGCCGCCGCCACGATGGCATGGACGCTCTCCTGGTCGGCGCGGCGGCTGAACGCGTTGCAGCCGATACCCACGGCGCTGACCCGAAGACCCGACTGGCCGAGCGAGCGGTACGTCATCTCCACGGGCGGCAGCCTAACGACGACGGTGGGTATGCCGCGGGGCCGGCCGTGGACCGGCGAGCACATCGCGACCAAAAGAGGGCTCAGCCCGCGGCGGATCGCCGGGCAGCCAGCTCGTCGCGGTCTTCGGTGTCGTGGCTCTCAGCCCGTGCCGACTGGTCGAACACGCCGTCGATCCGCAAAGTCTGCGGCGCCCGGTTGGACGCGTCTGCCGGCTCGACGGCGGGGGCGGGGGCGCCGACGGCAACGCGCTCGGGTGCCCTGGCCTTCAGCGTGTAGGTGGGCGCAGGCACCGGGACGGGTTGCCACGACCCGGGGGCCGGCACTTCGGCCGGAGCCGAGGCGGCTGTGGCTGGGCCCGAGGCGGCGGCTGCGGCTGCGGCTGCGGCTGCGGCTGCGGACGAGCCGGCCGCCGGCTGGGGGGCGGCCGCGGGCCCGACGGGTGTGAACGAGACCAGGGCCTCGGCAGGCGCCTCTGCCAGGCGCGCCCGGCGTACGCGGTCAGCGATGCGCGCGCGGCTGGCGCTCCGAGCGGCGTGGCGGAGCCACAACAGGTCAACGACAAGCAGGGCGACGGCGATCGCAGGGGCCGGCCACAGCAGCGGGTGGAGCAGTGTCAGCACCAGCGTCACAGGGACCGTAGCAAGAGCGAGCAGGAGGCTCACCGCACGCACCCGTCGCATGGTGATGGCGGCGAGCAGCCGCATCGGGCGGCTGCGCAGCCGGACGGCCGAGACCAGTCCGCGGGGGGCGCCCGCACCGACCGTGCTGGGAGATGGCGAGCGTGAGGGACGGACGGCGACACGGTTCACAACGGCCTCCACAGAAGAGGTGGCACGGGTGGTTGACGTGAGACAAGGGCTCGACCTCGGGGGCGTGGACGGACCCGAGGCAGCCGACTCGGAGCGGGAGTCGGGCCCTGCTGGCGTGCGACCGACCGCGCTTGGGCGGACCGGGCTCACGGCGTACGACCGCTGGGTCGGCGCGGCGACCACTGGCCTGCGCCGGTCCAGCACCCGCATGGCCTCGGAGAACCGGTCAACGGACCGGGCCGTAGCCAGGTGCTCGCGCCGACGCACCCAGTGCTGGAGCAGGTAGGCAGCCCAAATGGCAACGATCGCAATGAAGATCAGGCTGCTGGGCTGCACGAGAACCGACGCTATGCCGTGCTTAGGTCGCTACCGTGGACCTGCCTCGGTGTGTCGCCGCTCCGGCGCATGTTGCTGCTGCGTCAGGCGAGAGACCATTGCCTGCGCCTGCGGGTCCTCGGTGGTCAGCGCGAAGGTCCGGTGGTCGTGCCACGCACCGTTGATGTGCAGGTACTTCGCTCTGATCCCCTCGTCGCGCATGCCCAGCTTGGCCACCACCCGCAGCGACGCGTCGTTGTCGGGCCGGATGTTGACCTCGATCCGGTGCATGCCCAGGCTGCCGAACGCGTGGTCGCAGAGCATCGCCAGCGCCAGCGGCGCAATGCCCTGTCCTGCCACGGATCTGGACACCCAGTAGCCCGCCGCCCCGGACCTCGTGGAGCCCCAGGTGATGCCGAAGAGGTGCATCTGACCCACCAGCACACCGTCCAGGGTGATGACGAACGGCAGCATCCGGCGGCCCTGCGCCTCCTTGTCGAACCACCGCACGAGCTGGCGGAAGGAGAGCCGGAAGGGCGCCGGCTCAGGCGAGGTCGCCTCCCACTCGCTCAACCAGCGGGCGTTGACCGACCGCAGCGCCTCCCACTCACGACGGTCTCGCGCCCGGAGCATCCGCAGCCGCACCACCGACCCGTCTGCACGGGCGACCGACGGCACGGCCGTCAAGAGGCCGGACACCGGAGGTCTGCCGCCGCGGTCGTCAGTGGTCACCACCGCTGATCTGCGACAGCGCGTGTGCCAGGACCGGCTCCAGGACGGCCATCCCGTCGCGAACACCGCCGGTTGACCCGGGCAGGTTGACGAGCAGGGTCGACCCGGCCAGCCCGGCGACGCCGCGGGACACCATCGCCGTCGGCACCCCTGACGCGACTCCCGCGGCCCGGATCGCCTCGGCGATCCCCGGCACGAGCCGGTCGAGCACCGCCAGGGAGGCCTCCGGAGTGGCGTCGGTAGGCGACAGGCCCGTCCCCCCGGTCGTCAGGATGAGGTCCACCCCTGTTGAGACGGCGTCCCGCAAGGCCTTCTCGACCTCGGGTCCGTCCTCCACCAGGACCTCGGACACCTCGAACCCCCAGCTCTGCAACGCCGCCACGGCGATCGGCCCTGACCGGTCGGGGTAGACGCCGCGCGCGGCCCGGGTGGAGCAGGTCACCACCACTGCCGACCGGCCAGCGCTCACGGCTGGCTCCAGTCGCCGGAGCGACCCCCGGACTTGGCCGTCACCCGCACGTCGGTGATGCGGGAGTGCTTGTCCACCGCCTTGACCATGTCGACCAGAGCGAGCGCGGCCACCGCCACAGCGGCGAGAGCCTCCATCTCCACTCCGGTCCGGTCCGCCGTGCGCACGGACGCCACGATATCCACACCCTCGTCAGTGACCGTCAGGCCGATGTCCACCCCGTGCAGGCCGATCGGGTGCGCCAGCGGCACCAGTGTCGGAGTCAGCTTGGCGCCCTGGATGCCGGCCACGCGAGCCACGGCCAGCGCGTCCCCCTTGGGCACGGTGCCCTCGCGCAGCGCAGCGACCGCGACCGCGGAGAGCAGCACGCGACCGGCGGCGGTGGCCCCGCGGGCCGTCACGGGCTTGGCGGTGACGTCGACCATGCGGGCCGAGCCGTCCTGGGCCAGATGGGTCAGCCGAGCCGGCTCAGTGTCCATGTCGACGGACTCTCACAGCGCCTCCGCCACGGGATCGAGCGGGTGGCACTGCACGATGTCACCCTCGGCGACCTGGGTCGTGTCGGCGGCGACGACCGCCAGCGCGTTGGCCGCTGCAAGCCCACCCAGGACGTACGAGCCCTGCCCGCCGGCCAGCGCGGCGGAGAACGTGCCGTCGTCGTGCCTGGTGAGCAGCACGCGGGCGAACTGGGTCTTGCCGGCCGGCGAGGCCCAGCCGTGCTCCGCCGTCGCCGGGATGAGAGCCAGGTCGCGCGCCGGACGCCCAGCCATCCGGCGCAGCGCCGGGGCCACGAACACCTGGAACGAGACCATGGCACTGACCGGGTTGCCCGGGAGGGTGAACACCGGCACGCCGGCCGGGTCGCCGCGGCCGCCATGGCGCAGGGTCCCGAAGCCCTGCGGCATGCCGGGCTGCATCGCGACCTTGTCGAACTGGACGGTGCCCACCTTGCTGAGCACCTCCTTGACCGTGTCGTAGGCGCCGGCGCTCACCCCTCCCGTCGTGATCAGCGCGTCGGCACGGACCATCTGGTCCTCCAGGGCGAGCCGCAGCGACCGCGCGTCGTCCCGGACGATGCCGACCCGGTACGAGACGGCACCGACGGAGCGCACCGCCGAGGTGATCATGATGCCGTTGCTGTCCACCACCTGACCGTAGCCGGGGCGCGTGCCCGGCTCGATCAGCTCGTCACCGGTCGAGAGGACGACGACGCGAGGCTTGGGCACGACCAGCGCCGACCCTCGGCCGACGGCGGCGAGCAGGGCCAGGTGCCGCGGGCCGAGGACGGTCCCGGACCGCAGGACGACATCGCCCCGCTTGACGTCCACCCCCGCCTCGCGCACGTGCTGGCCCGCACCGGCGGGCGCGGACATCGTGACGCGGGCGATCCCCCGGTCCGTGAGCTCGACCGGGACGACGGCGTCGGCGCCGGCCGGCACCGGCGCCCCGGTCATGATCCGCATGCTCTGACCCGGCGCCAGGCTCAGCAGCTGGGTGTTGCCGGCCGCGATGTCGTTGACGACCGGCAGCCGGACGGTGTGCTCCGCGGAAGCCCCGGCCACATCCTCGGCGCGCACGGCATACCCGTCCATCGCCGAGTTCCGGAAACCGGGGAGCTCCACCTCGCTGACCACGTCCTCGGCCAGGGCGCAACCCTGGGCGTCGAGCAGGCCGAGCCGCAACGACGGCAGCTCGGAGCAGGTCGACAGGATCCGGGCCAGGTGCTGGTCCACGGAGATCATGACGTCCTCGCCATGAACCGCGCGAGCCACCGGTGTCATGGGGGCCACGGTGTCGCCATCACGTCGTCATCCGGTCGCCATCAGGACGACGACCCTGTGGCGCGCTGCTGCAGCCATCGGGAGAAGTCCTCGCCGAGCTCCTCGTGCTCTGCGGCGAGCCGCACGACCGCCTTCAGGTAGTCCAGCCGGTCACCGGTGTCGTAGCGGCGGCCGCGGAACACGACCCCGTGCACTCCCGCCCCGGGTCCGGACGACGACGCCCGTTCCTGCAGGGCATCGGTGAGCTGGATCTCGCCGCCGCGACCAGGCTTGGTCTGCCGCAGCGCCTCGAAGATCGACGGGTCCAGCACGTAACGGCCGATCACTGCGAGGTTGCTCGGCGCGTCGGCCGGGTCGGGCTTCTCCACCAGCCCGGTCACCTTGAGCACCGAGGGGCCGTCGCCGGCCCCAGCTGACTCACCGGCCTCCTCGCCGGACTGCAGAGGCTCGGCCGGCTCGAGGGCGGCGCACCCGTAGAGGTTGACCTGCTCGGGCGGCACCTCCATCAGCGCGACGACGCTTCCGCCGCGCTGCTCGCGCACGGCGATCATCTGCTCCAGCAGGCTCTCGCGGGCGTCGATCAGGTCGTCGCCGAGCAGCACCGCGAAAGGCTCCTCGCCCACGTGGTCCGAGGCGCACAGGACCGCGTGACCGAGCCCGAGCGGCTCGCCCTGGCGCACGTAGTGCATCGCTGCCAGCTCGCTCGAGGCGCGGACCCGGTGCAACCGCTCCTGGTCCCCCTTGGCCTCGAGGGCCCGCTCCAGCTCCGGGTTGGCGTCGAAGTGGTCCTCGAGCGCGGTCTTGTTGCGCCCGGTCACCATGAGGACGTCCCGCAGCCCGGCCCGGCTCGCCTCCTCCACGACATACTGGATCGCCGGCTTGTCGACCACCGGCAGCAGCTCCTTCGGGACGGCCTTGGTGGCAGGCAGGAACCGCGTACCGAGGCCGGCCGCTGGGATGACGGCCTTGCGCACCGCCGGGGAAGCCGGCGTGGACGGCGGAGAGGGAGTCGGCGAGGTCACGGGCCCAGGCTATCCAGTCAGGATCGCCGCGGACTCCACCCGGTCGCGACCCTGCCGCTTCGCCTCGGACACGGCCGCGTCGGCCGCGCGGAGCAGCTCGGTCGAGGTCAGCGCCTGCTCCGGCCACGAAGCCACACCCACGCTGACCCGCAGGTCCACGCGCGTGTCACCGAACACGAACGGCGACCTGCGGATGGCGTCCCACAGGTGCCCGCCGAACTCCACCGCCTCGTCGGGCGGCAGCTCGGGACAGATGACGGCGAACTCCTCGCCGCCATACCGGGCGACCGTGTCCACCGGACGCACGTTCGCGACGATCCGGCTGGCGATCGCGTGCAGCACCGCGTCGCCCGCGCCGTGCCCGTACCGCTCGTTGACCGCCTTGAAATGGTCGACGTCGAGGATGAGAAGGGACATGCTGCGCCCGAAGTGCTGGGCGCGCTCGACCTCGCGAGCGAGCGTGGTGGTCAGCTGGCGCAGGTTGCCTACGCCGGTCAGCGGGTCGTTGACGGCAAGCCGCTGGGCCTCGCGGTGCAGCATGGCGTTGTGGATGGCGATGCCGGCAGGTCCGGTGATCGACAGGAGCGTGTCCTCGTCCTGCTCGGTGTACGACGGCGCGTCCTCGTCGCGCTCCGCGAGGATCGCGCCGAGCATCATCTCGCCGCGCAGGAGCGGCATGGCGAGCGCCGGGCCGTTCATCAGCGTCGAGGGGTCACCGTGCCCTGCCCCGAGCCGGCGGGGCACCCCGTCGAAGGCCGCGCTCCCGGGGAGGCTGCCCACGTCGGCTCGAAGCGGCCCTGAGCGGACGGTGTGGGAGGGCCACCCGGTGCGCGCGACCAGCGTGCGGCCCTCGACCAGCCACGCCGTGACCCGCTGGCTGTAGGAGGCCGCGGCGGCGATGGTGCATAGGGTCGCCAGCAGGCCGTCCAGGTCGTGGGTGCGCTGCAGCGCCTCGCCGAGGCGGTGGATGTTCTCCCTCAGGTCGTCCCTGCTGAGCTGCACCTCGGTGATCCGGGAGTCGATCTGCTCGGCCATGTGGTTGAACGTCGCGGCCAGCTGACCCACCTCGTCGGTGCGCTTGACCGGCAGCCGGACGCCGAGGTCGCCCCGGGCGGCCCGGTTGGCGGCGTCGGTCAGCGCGAGCAGGGGAAGGCTCAGCTGCCGCGCCAGCCACCACACCAGCGCGGACCCGAGGAACAACGCCAGCGCGAGCGCGCCCCAGATGAACACGGCGTTCTGCAGCCGACCGGTCGGCTGCGTGGATGCCACGACGGCGCACGGCTGCCCGCTGCCGGGCCGGGTCGTGGCACTGGGGTTGCCGTCAATGGCGGTGATCTCCTGGGCGCCGCCGCTGCCGTCCGCGACTCGCAGCGCCGCGTCCCGCAGCCGTGCGCCACGCCGAGACGCGACCGTCGCCCCGGACGCCCCACCAGGGCAGGCGAGCGCCACGAGGACGGCGTCACTGGCGCCGACCTGCTTGCGCCAGCTGAGCAGCTGGGCGTCGTCGATCACCACCGCCGCGACCGCAACGAGCGAACCCGTGGGTGTCGACACCGTCACGGAGTCGGAGACGTACGGCGACCCGCCGCCGCTCGCAGCATTCACCCGTTCGGCCGGTGGATCGGAGCAGGGGGTGACCGGGACCCGGTCCAGCACCACTCCTGCGGGAATCCCCGCAGACTGGGCGATGACCCTGCCGTCGCGGGTGATCGCGGCGTACATGTGCTGGTCGGCGACCCCGTCCTGCAGGGCCCGATCTGGTCTCTCACCCTTCGCCGCGGCGAGGGCCATGATCCGTGCTGCGTCGCCCACCCTCGAGCAGGCGCTCGACTCCATCGACCCGATAGCCCCGGCGGCCAGGCGCAGCTCGTCCCGCACGTTGTGGTCCAGGCGGTCGGGCACCACTACCCCGATGAAGACCCCGGTGCCGATCAGCAGCGGGAGCAGGACGGCAGCGAGAATCAGCGCCAGGTGGTTGCGCACCGACACGTCACTCACCTCCCTCCCGGCGCCCGGTCGCCTCACGGCGTTCCCGACAGCGTGCACCGAGCCGTGGGCACGGGACAAGACCGCCGCGACCGTCTGCCGTCGGGACCGTCTGACCATGTCGACCGCGACGTTCGGCGACGGCCCGGCCCACGGTAGCCGCCACGCCGTCTCGACGGGCACAGGCATCGGAGACAATTGGACATGAGCTCGGTCGCAGATGCCAAGCGGGTCCTGCGCGGCCGCGTGCGCCGCGCCCGCCGCGACTGCGCGGGTGGTGTGCTGACCGCGGTCGATTCGGCATCCACCGCTCCCTCTCCGGCCACGGTGGGGGCAGCAGAGGCACGCGCCGCCGCAGCGCTGGCCATTGCCACCGCAGCGGGTCCGCTGCTGGAGCGACAGATCCCGGGCAGCCGCGTAGCGGCGTACCGGGCATTGGGCACCGAGCCTCCGACAGACGCTCTCATCGACCGGGCACTGGGCCGCGGGCTGAGCGTGATCGTCCCTGAGCTGCTCCCCGACCGTGACCTGGACTGGCGAGCCGTCCGGGCCGACGGCTCCCTCGGCCCCCTGCTAGGTCGGTCGGCGATCGCTTCAGCCGAGCTGGTCGTCGTGCCTGCCCTGCTGGTGGACCGGTCGGGCAGACGCCTCGGCCAGGGCGGTGGCAGCTACGACCGGGCCCTGCGGCGCACGTCGGCGTCGGCGCTCGTCGTGGCGGTGGTCGGCGACGGCGAGCTCGTCGCCGGGCCGCTCCCTGTCGACCTCCACGATGTCGACGTCGACGCGGTCATCACGCCTGGTGCGGGCCTGCTCAGGCTGCGCCCGCTCACGGGGACAGCGTCAGCTCGTCCTGCGTTGTCGCCCGAACCGCCTTGACGGTGAACGGCCAGGGGAACGTCCGGCCCTCGACCCAGGCGCTGACCTGATCGTCGTAGTGCGGATCGAACGGGTGACCGGACGTACCGGTCTGGTCCACCCAGTGCGACTCGTCGAGCGCATGGAGGTCGACCACCATCCGCATCGATGGCGCACGCGTCACCGAGTAGCACTGGGCCGAGCCACCCGTGCACGGTGCGGACGCGTCGTAGGCGTTGGCGTTGACGACGGAAGGTCCGCCGGGCATCTCCCACGAGCCCCGGTTGAACAGGCGTCGCACGTATCCAGGCACTGCCGTGCCGCCGAGGACCGGGCTGGTCAGCGTGAGCCGGTGCAGTCGCCCCCACTGCCAGGTCACCGGGTTCTTGCCGAGCGCCTGCGTCAGGTCCAGGCGCGCCTGCCGCATCGCCCGACGCAGGATCTCGTCACGGCCCTCGGTCAGCCCCGCGGTCGTCCGGTCGTCCCACCACGGGTCACGCGGCTTGTCGAGCAGGTCCGTCACCACCAGCATCCACCGCCCGCCCCCGTCGGCCTCCAACCCGTGCGGAAGCTCGTCGTCGAAGGTGTACTCCAGCAGGCGGTTCCACACGGCGTTGAAGTAGGCAGCCGATGCGGCGTCCCGCGACAGGCCCTTCGGCTCGGTGTAGTTCCAGCCCTTCAGCAGGCGCTGCGCGTCGCGGGTGAAGGCGTCCACCTTGACCTCTCGCAGGTACTTGCTGAGCACCGGAGCGAAGCCGTTGTAGGTGTCGTCCTGGATCTGGGCCATGCGGACGGGGCTGACCTTGCGCGTCGCGGTGATGAGGTCCCGGATGCGCTGGGAGCGGTAGCCGGGGTCCCACTCGGAGGTGAGAAACGGCGTCTGGCTCGCCGTGACGGCCTGGTTCGCCGCGACGATGTAGCCCTCCGGCGGGTCGTAGCTGGTGGGCATCTGCTGGAACGGGACGTAGCCCTTCCAGTCGTACCTCGACTGCCACCCGGGAGCGGGCCAGTAGCCCGGCGGAGCACCCGCAACCGCCGATGCCCGGATCGGCACGGCGCCCGGAGCCTGGTAGCCGATGTGCCCCTGGATGTCGGCGTAGACCAGGCTCTGTGACGGGACGGCGAACCTCCTTGCCGCCGCTCGGAACTGGGCGAAGTTCTGCGCGGTGTCGAGCTCGAACAGCGCATCGGCGGTCTGGTCGACCCGTTCCCCCGTCCAGGCGAGCGAGACGGCATACGCTCGGTCGCCGTGCTTGCCCGCCACCGGCGCGTCGGCGCCTGCCGCGGCGGCCGCGGGCAGCACATCTGAGACCAGAGGGCCGTGCCGGGTGGAGCGCACGCTCACGGTCTGATCTGCGGCGCCGGCGACCTTGATCGTCTCCGTGCGGGTGGCCAGAGCGACCTGCCGACCGTCGCGCAGGTAGGTCGTCCCCGTGACCTGCTCCAGGTAGAGGTCGGTGACGTCCGGGTCGAGGTTGGTGACGCCCCAGGCGACCGACCGGTTGTGCCCGGTGACGATGCCAGGCAGGCCGGCGAACGAGAAGCCGGTGACGTCGAATGGGCAGGCCGCTGACACCACCCGGCAGTGCAGCCCGCTCTGGTACCAGATGCCCGGTATGCCGACCGCCAGGTGCGGGTCGTTGGCGAGCAGCGGCTTGCCGGTGGTCGAGCGAGAGGGCCCGACGACCCACGAGTTGGACCCGATGTCACTTGCCGTGCCCATGGTTACCGGCACCTGGTCGAGGGCGGAGACGACCTCGGTATAGACGCGCTGGGTGGCCTTGGCACGGAGGTAGGCCGGCGCAGCGGCGTTGGGCGCGCTGCCGGCGGCGCTGGTCGCCGGATCGGCAGCCGTCGCCGGACCCGGCGTCCAGTCCCGCGCCGAGAGGATCGGGGCGTGACGGTCGAACGGGTAGGCGGGATAGAGCGCCGCGAGGTGAGCCGCTGGCATCCTGCTGGACAGCCGCGCCCGGGTCACCTCGTCCGCGTAGTCGCCCTTGAGGTCCCACGCCATGGCCTTGAGCCAGGCCAGCGAGTCGGCTGGTGTCCATGGCTCGACGCGGTAGTGGCTGACCCGCCGACTCAGCACGACGTACTCCAGACCCATGTGTGAGGGCGACCCTGCCTGGCGGATGTAGGCGTTGACCCCCTCGGCGTAGGCCTGGAGGTACTGCCGCGTGCTGCGCGAGAGAGTCGGTAGCTCGGCCTCGGCGACCCGGCGCCAGCCAAGGGTGCGGATCACCTTGTCGCTACCGACTCCGGCCGGGCCGACCAGCTCCGCGAGGCGACCGGCCGTGATGTGTCGGCGCAGGTCCATCTGGAAGAAGCGGTCCTGCGCTGCCACGTAGCCCTGCGCGCGGAACAGGTCGGGGGCGCTGTCCGCGTAGACCTGCGGCACGCCCTGCGCGTCGCGAAGGACCGACACCGGGCCGCTCAGACCTGCGAGCTTGAGCCGCCCCGAGGTCTGCGGCAGGGACCGGCGTACGAGCGACACGGTGACGACCGTGCCCACCACCAGGGCGAGGGCCAGCAGCGCTGCCAGGGCCACCGCCGCGCGACGGAGAGCCTTGGCGCGGGACACGCCTGAGAGACTAGGCGACCAGCATGCCTACGGCGGCGAGCCGGCGCGAAGGGACGACGGTGACATCCGCAGGGTTCAGCGTCCACGACCTCAACCAGGCGTTGCTGGTCGGTGCCCTGGTGCTCCTGCTGTCCGTCTTCGCGGTGCGGCTGTCGGTGCGCTCGGGCCTGCCGTCGCTGCTGGTCTACCTCGCCATCGGGGTGGCCATCGGGGAGGCCGGGCTCGGCATCCGCTTCGACTCCGCGGAGCTGACTCAGGTCCTGGGCTACAGCGCGCTCATCCTGATCCTCGCCGAGGGCGGCCTCACGACGTCCTGGCCGGGGATCCGGGCTTCCGTGGCACCCGCAGCGGTGTTGTCGTCCCTCGGCGTCGTGGTGTCAGTGCTCGTCGTAGGGGTGGGCGCCCGCCTGGTGCTCGGCGTGTCGTGGACTGTCGCCCTGCTCGTCGGGGCGGTGCTGAGCTCCACCGACGCCGCGGCGGTCTTCTCGGTGCTCCGCCGCGTGCCCCTGCCGAGCCGGATCACCGGTCTGCTGGAGGCCGAGTCCGGGTTCAACGACGCGCCCGTGGTCATCCTGGTCACCGCGCTGGCCGGCCAGGCCGCGTCGCGCGGTGGAGCGCAGCAGCAGTGGTGGCAGCTGCTGGGGATGGCCACGGTCGAGCTGCTCGGCGGCGCGGCGATCGGGCTCGGTGTCGGGTATGCCGGGGGGCTGGCCCTGCGCCGCGTCGCCTCCTCCTCGGGCCTGTTCTCCATCGGCGTGGTCGCCCTGACCGTGCTCGCCTACGCGGGCGGTGCGCTGGCGCACACCAGCGGGTTCCTCGCGACATACCTGTGTGCGCTGTTGCTGGGCAACCTGCGCCTGCCGCACCGGCATGCGGTCCGCGGCTTCGCGCAGTCTCTCGGCTGGCTGGCGCAGATCGGGTTGTTCGTCCTGCTGGGGCTGCTCGCGTCACCGTCGCGGCTGCTCGGTGAGCTCTGGCACGCCCTGCCGATCGGGACGGTGCTGCTGCTGGTCGCTCGTCCGCTGGCGGTGGTCGCGTCCATGACGCCCTTCGGGGTGTCGTGGCGCGACCAGGTGTTCCTGTCCTGGGCAGGTCTTCGGGGTGCCGTCCCCGTCGTCCTGGCGACCGTGCCCCTCACCCTCGGGACACTCGGCGTCCGGTGGCTGTTCGACCTCGTCTTCGTCCTGGTGGTCATCTTCACCCTGGTGCAGGGACCGACGCTGCCGTGGATGGCGCGACGGCTCGGCGTGACCGATGCCGACCACGCGACCGACCTCGACGTCGAGTCGACGCCGCTGGCCGAGCTGCACGCCGACGTGCTGCAGATGAGCATCGGTCCCTCCTCACGGCTGCACGGGGTCGAGGTGTTCGAGCTGCGGCTCCCCCCGGGAGCCCACGTGACGATGGTGATCCGCGACGGTCAGGGGTTCGTCCCCTCGCCGAACACGGTTTTGCGGCACGGCGACTCGATGCTGATCGTCGCGACCGCCCAGGCCCGGACCGCGGCCGAGCGGCGGGTCCGCGCGATCAGCCGACGTGGTCGCCTCGCGGGATGGCAGGCGTCGGGGCCTTGACGCGCGGTCAGCCCTGGCGCCGGTAGACCCGGGCCTCCCACGGCCGTAGGGAGATCGACGACGCACTCGAAGGGGTCGGGTAGGTGCCGAGCAGCAGCTCGGCGCCCGCCCACGCCGGCTCGTCCGGCACCTCCGCGCGGGGGGTCCCCGCGCCGAAGTTGGCCACCACGAGCAGCTCGGTGGCCCCGAGCCGACGGGTGAACGCATACACCTGCTCGTGGTCCGGCAGCAGCATGGCGAAGTCGCCGAGGGCGACGACCGGCAGCTCGTGGCGCAGGGCGATCAGCCGCCGGTAGTGGGCGAGCACCGAGTCCGGGTCGCCGACCTGGGCGGCCGCGTTGATCTCGGCGAAGTTGGGGTTGACCGCGAGCCACGGGGTGCCCTCCGTGAAGCCCGCGTGGGGGCCGTCGTCCCACTGCATCGGGGTGCGCGCGTTGTCCCGGCTCATCCGCCGCAGCGAGCTGAGCACCTGGTCGGGGTCCGCCCCGGCGGCCACCGCGTGCCGGTAGTGGTTGACCGACTCGATGTCCTGGAAGTCCTCGATGGAGGCGAAGGGGACGTTCGTCATACCGAGCTCCTCGCCCTGGTAGACGTACGGCGTCCCGCGGTGCAGGTGCAGGACGGTGGCCAGCAGCTTCGCGGACAGCACCCGGTATGCCGGGTCGTCCGACCCGAAGCGTGACACCGCCCTGGGCTGGTCGTGGTTGTCCCAGTAGAGGCTGTTCCAGCCGCGGTCGCCCATCGCGGCCTGCCAGCGTCCCAGCGACGCCTTCAGGTCGGCCAGCCGCAGCGGCTGCGGGTCCCACTTGCCGCCCGGGCCGTGGTCGAGCCCGACGTGCTCGAACTGGAAGACCATGTCCACCTCGCCGCGCGCCGGTTCGGTGAACAGCAGCGCCTGCTCGACGGTCACCCCCGGCATCTCCCCCACGGTCAGCAGGTCACCGTCGTGCCCGGCGACCACCTCGGCGTGCAGCTCGTGCAGGAACTCGTGGATCCGAGGCCCGCAGATGTACTGCGCCGACCCGTCACCGTACGGGCCTCCCGGGACGGGCGGCCCGTCCTTCAGCGGCACGACCTTGGAGATCATGTTGATGACGTCCATGCGGAAGCCGTCGACGCCTCGGTCGAGCCACCAGCGAAGCATGGCGTAGACCGCCTGGCGCACTTCGGGATTCTCCCAGTTGAGGTCCGGCTGCTTGCGCGAGAACAGGTGCAGGTAGTACTCGCCGCTGGCATCGTCCAGCTCCCACACCGGCCCGGAGAAGAACGAGGACCAGTTGGTGGGCTCTGCACCGGGCGCGCCTGCTGTCATGCCGGCCCGCGCCGGGCGCCACCAGTACCAGTCACGCTTGGGGCTGTCCCTGCTGCTTCGGGACTCCTGGAACCACGGGTGCTCGTCCGAGGTGTGGTTGACCACGATGTCGAGCACGAGCCGCATGCCCCGCTCGTGCAGGCCGGCGATCAGCGCATCGACGTCGGCGAGGCCGCCGAAGACCGGGTCCACGTCCTCGTAGTCGCTGATGTCGTAGCCGTTGTCGTCCATCGGGGAGCGGTAGAACGGCGAGACCCACACGACGTCGACCCCGAGGTCGGCGAGATAGTCCAACCGGCCGATGATGCCGGGCAGGTCGCCGATCCCGTCACCGTCGCTGTCGGCGAACGACCTGGGATACACCTGGTACACCACCGCGCTCTTCCACCAGGGGCCGACCCTCTCCTGCGGCCCTCCTGCTTCGCCACCTGCTTCGGCTACGGCCTCGGTCACCGCGACAGTATGGCGATGCACGGCCCGCCGACGTGCAGGGGTAGGCAGCGTGGCGGCCTGCACCGGCGTGCGCCGGGTTGCAGGGCGCCAGCGGAGCCGGACCCGTCGGCCGGGCACTGAGTCGCCGTCAGCTGCCCGGGGTCTTCGGTTGCCCGAGCCTGCCGTCGGTCGTCCGCGGCTGAATGGAACGGTCATGTGGCGGTGCGGTGCGGGGGGTGGTTAGCGGTGCCAGGTGACTCCTTCGGCGTCGATGGTGGCGCGTAGGTCGCGGTCGTGGACCACGCCGTGGTGGCGTTGGCAGAGCAGGGCAAGGTTGTCCAGGTCGGTGTTCCCGCCGCGGGACCACCAGGTGATGTGGTGGGCGATGCAGAACTGGGCCGGCATGGAGCAGCCGGCCATGGTGCAGCCCTGGTCCCGTAGTCCCAGGGCCAGGTGTTGGGCGCGGGTCGCGAGCCGGGCCGCGCGGCCCAGGTCCAGGACCTGGGAGGGCCCGCCGTACACGGCGGGGACCAGGTCTGCCTCGCACGCCATCCGGCGCAGCGTCCCGGCGCCGAGCTGTTCCCCGGTGGCGGTGCGTCCGATGCTGGTGAGCTGTCCGGTGAGCACCCCGTGCTCGAAGCGGACGACCATGGTCGCGGCGCCGTTGGTGTGCACCCCGTCCCCGGCGGCCATTCCCCGTTTCAGCACGGTCAGCAACGCCTCCGCGCGGCGCGCGCCGGGGCTGCGGGGGTCGGGGCCGGTGTGGTCCGGGCACGGCGCGGCGGCCGCGCTGTGGGTGACCGCGTGGACCACCGCGGCGCCCTCGGGGTCCAACCGCCAGGTGAACTCGACCATCCCTGCGGTCGACGGCCGCTCGGAGAAGTCCCGGGCGGCGCGCTGGGCGCGGTCCAGGTCCTGGCCCTCCTGCTGCGGGCGGACCACGGCGACCAGGTGCGCGCACCCCTGGGCCAGGTCCTTATCGCTCCCGGCGGCCGCCAACGGCAGCACGATCGCCTGGTAGGCGCGGTACTCCTGTTCGGTCGCGAACGGCGCCACCTGGTCCAACGCCCGGACCAGCCGGGCCGCCCGACGGACCGGGACCCGACCCTCGGTCACTGCCTGCGCCAGCAACGTGTTCCTCGGCTGCCGTGCGGCGCCGACCACCGCCACCACCTGGGCCACCTCAACCGCCGGCAGCCACGGGCAGTACCCGGCGACCCAGTCGACCAACGAGGACGCCCCGGCGCCGTTCGCGGTCCCCCGCTGCTGCGCTTGGCCCACGGCCACCACCAGCAACCGGTCCAGGTCCCGCCGGGCCCGGTCCACCAGCGAAAGGACCTGCCCCAGCTCGGCGTCGGCCAACCGCTGCCCCCTCAACGCCCCACCCAGAAAGGCCACCGCATCAGCAAGCGGCCCCACCACCGGTCGCGGCTCCAGTCCAAGCTCGGGTCCAGGCTCTGGTCCAAGCTCTGGTCCGGGCTCGGGTCGAGGCTCCAGGGACGGTTGTGCTGCCATGACTTCACTGTAGGAGCGACCACCGACACACCCCCCGAACCCGCCGACGCCCCAACACCCCTGTGCACAAACAGGATCCGCAAACCCCACCATCCACAGGAACGCAGCAACGGGTTGCCACCAGGGACACCACCGAGCCGTGCGCTGTCGCGATGGGCTTGTTGCCGGGCTGGGCTTACACTGGCACTCGAACCCTGCGAGTGCCAACTGGAGGAACTGTGCCGACGTACGCCTACGCGTGCACCGAGTGCGCCCACCGCTTCGAGGCCGTGCAGTCCTTCACCGACGACTCTCTGACCGTGTGTCCGGTGTGCGGCGGTCGGCTGCGCAAGGTCTTCAACGCCGTAGGGGTCGTCTTCAAGGGGTCGGGCTTCTATCGCAACGACTCCCGGGCGAAGTCAGGTGCCGCCTCGGGGACGGGTGAGAGCTTGCCGGCTTCGGGCGACGGCACGGGTGACAAGGTGGCCGCCAAGGGCTCCGACGGCGCAGGTAAGACGGCCGGACCCGACACCGCTGCGGCGAGCCCGGCCGCGCGGTCGGAGCGGTCGGGGGGTTCGGAGCGGTCGGGGCGGTCCGAGCGGTCCGAGCGGTCCGAGCCCAGGGCTGGCAAGGATGCCAAGCCCCGTGCGGCAGCGACGTCCGTAGGTCCGGCGTCCGGCACCAAGCCGTCGGACTCGGCTGCCTGAGCACGCCGACTTCACTTCTCCACACCATCGGGCGACAGCGCGTCGCAGCGTCCACAACGCCTAGCCAGGCCACAGAGCCAGCGTGACACTGCTGGGTACCGTCGACCCATGACCGCGACTCCTCCCAGCAGAGACGTTTGGGCCGAGATCGGCGTCGTCGGTCACCGTGTCGTTGACGATGCCGCAGTGAGCCGCCGGCCGTGCTGCCGCCCGGCGTGCCCGCGTTGACCGCCGGCGCGCGCAGCCTCGGAGCCCATTCGCCTGAAGGCGGAGCGTGGGCCGGACGCGCCAACGTCGCCGGGCGATCTACCTTCTCCAGGGCCTCCCTCGCGTCGAGGTTGGGCACGTGGGGGGTGCTGCCTCGTGCGCTGGCCGGCCCCGGTAGGCGAGCAGCGTGGCGGCGGGCCCGGCTGCGACGCGCGCTAGCCGCGCTGCTGGTCGGGGCGATGGTGCTGCTTCTGTTCGACGTGTTCAAGCCTCCGGCGGCCCTACATGGGTCTGCTGTGCTGGTGGCAGCACGCGACCTGCCCGCCGGCTCCCGGCTCCGGGCCGGTGACCTGACGCTCAGCCGCTGGTCCGAGTCGTCCCGTCCCCGCTCGGGCTACGGCGACATGCATGCGGCCCTGGGCCGACGCCTGTCGAGCCCTCTCACGGCGGGCGAGGCGATCACCTCCACCAGGATCAGCGGCCCCGGGCTGCTCGTCGGCGCCGCTCCTGATGCCGTCGCGGCACACGTCGCGCTGGCCGACGCGGCGGTCACGGACATGGTGCGTCCTGGCGACACGGTGGACGTGCTGCGCACCACCGACGGTGCGGTCGTGGCGCGGGCAGTCACCGTGCTGTCCGTCGATAGTCCCGACGGTGCCGATCTGCTCAGCGGAGGTGGCACCGGTCGGCCAGCAGGTGTCGTGGTCGCCGTGTCGTCGAGGGCGGCGTCCGCGATGGCTCGCGCAGTGCGCGAAGACATCCCGGGCTCGGGTCTCAGCCTCACGGTGCATCACCCGGCGGGCTGAGGGCCGTGCCAGGCCGACCGCGACACAACCTTGCGCCTGTCAATCCGAGCCGTCTACTCCCAGCCGTCTACTCCCAGCCGTCTACTCCCAGCCGTCTACTCCCAGCCAGCTACTCCCAGTGCGGAGGGCGCTGCTCGCGCAGCCAGCGCTCGTGGTCACCCACATCGCGGCGTTCGCCCCACCCGAGGTCGGTGTCGTCCCGCGTCTGGTCCAGCACCGGCTCAGCAGCGCTGGACCGTGCGGCGCCGGACCGGGCGAAGGACCCCGTCGAATCCGCCTCCGGCTCTTCGTCCGGCGCAGCGCCGGACGGCCGCCCTGGACCGGACGGAGATGCCGACGGCGATCCTGCCCGCAGCTCGTGGCCTAGGGCCGCCGCCACCATCTCCACCTGGTGCACCGGGTCGCGGAAGAGGTCGGCGCTCCATACGCGCGCGTACATCCAGCCCAGGCGCTCGAGCTGCTCCTGCCGCAACCGGTCACGCTCGCGTGTCTGCGCCACGGCGGCGTAGCGGGGGCCGTCCGTCTCGATGGCCAGCACGCCGCGACCGGGCCGCTCGGGATCGTCCACCGCCAGATCCAGCGGGTATGCCGACGCCCCCACGTTCTCGCGCACGCGGAGCCCTGCGGCGCGGAGCCGCCGTGCGAGGTCAGCCAGCAACGGCTCGGGCGCGGCAGCGACCGGTCCCCGGTCAGCCGACGACAAGCCCTCGCCAGCCGCTTCACCGAGCCCCGCGACGGGCGCTTCGCTCGACGCTGCCCCATCCGCCGGCCGCAGGCTGCTCGTGCTGGCGAAGGCAAGCAGGTCCCGCAACATCACCGCGCCCGGGGACCTCAGCCGCCCCGGCGCGAGATCCTCGGAGCGCAGCGACGACACGACAGTCATCCGGACGCGGGCGCGAGTCGTTGCCACGTTGAGCCGCCGCTGCCCTCCCTCCGCGTCGAGCACGCCGAACGCATGGAGCACCCGGCCGTGCGGCGTGCGTCCGTAACCGACCGAGAACACCACGGCGTCCCGCACGTCGCCCTGGACCCGCTCCACATCCGCGACGAAGAACCGGTCCGTCCGGTCCTCCGCGAAGAACTCGCTGCCCGGCGGCTGTTGGGACAGCCGGATCCGCAGCGCCTCGGAGATCGCCTCGGCATGTCGTGAGGTCAGGGTGACGACCCCCAGCGACTCCTGCGGTCGGGTGCGCGCGTGCTCGAGCGCCAGGTCCACGACCCTCTGCACCTCGGCCGGCGTGGTCTCGATCGACTCGACTCCCGCCTCGACCGGGGCGACACCGTCCACGACGACGAGGTCCATGACGTCCAGGTCGCCGGTGCCGGGGTAGGTGAGCAGTGAGCCGGCATACATGTGCGTGTTGGCGAGCGAGACCAGCCGCTCGTCGAGCGAGCGGTAGTGCGTCGTCAGACGGCATACCGGCAGCACGGTGTAGAGCGCGTCCAGGACTGACTCCCGGGCCGTGGGGGCCTCTCGTGGCGCGGACCCTTCGGGGGCTGAGGTGGAGAAGGGCATGGGCGGCAGCTGAGCGCGGTCGCCCACCACAACCACCTGGTCAGCGCGGGAGACCGCTGCCACCGACTCCGCGACACCGATCTGGGACGCCTCGTCGAAGATCACCACGTCGAACCACCGGCCCGGCGGCAGCACGGACGCCACCACCAGCGGACTCATCGCCCAGCACGGCTTCGCGGCGGTCAGCAGCTCGCCGGCAGGCGGGAACAGCTCACGCAGTGGACGCTGTCGCTGGAGCTGGCCGGGCTCGTCCGCCAGCAGCAACGCGGCATCCGGCGAGCACGACAGCACTCGGCGGAACCGCTGGGCGACAGCTGTCCGCACACGTTTCGCAGTGGCCGACAGGTGGGACCGGTCAGCAGCGACGTACTCGTCGCGCACCTGGAGCATCCGGTCGCCGTCGTGAGCCCCGTAGCGGGGATCGAGCCGCTCGACCTCGTCGAGCAGGGAGGCCCACCAGACCAGATCGAGCTCGGCGTCGAGCCGGTCCGGCGGCACGCGACGTGCCGCCAGGTCTTCGACGAGCGGACCGAGGCCTGCCTCGCTGAGCTCGGCCAGCTGCTCCACGACGAGCGGGACGACGTCGAGCCGGTCGCGTCGAGCGGCCAACGTGACCAGCCGCGCCTGCAGCTCGTCAAGCGGCATCGCGGAGAGGTCACTGCCCTCGCCGGTGCCACGGAGCCGCTCGGCGAGCCAGCCCAGGTCGGCGCCCAGCCCGGCATGCATCTCCACGACGGCATCCAGGTCTGCGGGCACCTGCGGCCGGGCGGCCGCACCCGCCAGGCCCTCCCAGGCGATCCGCTGGTCCTGCGCTGCGATGAGCCGGTCATGCAGGTCAGCAGGCGCCGGCCCGGGTCGCAGCAGCTGCCGTACCTGGCCGCGCAGCCGCCGCCGGGTCCACGCAGCCATCGTCACCTCGTGCGTATGCCGGTAGACCCTGGTCGCGACTGCCGCCGACAGGTCGGTGAGCGGCACGTCGAACACCTCTGGGCGGAACACCTCCAGCGTCTGCCGGACGGCGGTCAGCAGCTCGAGCAGGCGGCCCCAGTCCCCTACCGAGCGCCCCGTGGGCAGCCCAGTGTCGTGCAGCGCGTCACCCATCAGCCGCCGCGCCGCCGTCAAGGCGCCGGAGCTGAGCCGGGCGACGATCTCGTGGGCCGTGGCCGCGTCCGAGGGGGAGGCGATGTACGCACCGAACCAGGGGTCTGGCTCAGGCGGGGCCGTGAGAGGCCATGCCCCCTTGGCTGCGACGTCGTGCAGCACCGAGCGCAGCTCCTCACGGCGCCTAGGGGTCAGCCGCCGCAGCGGGTCTCCCCCGACACGCACCGGCGAGCCCGGGGCCGGTCCGTCCGCCGGCTGGGACAGCCGGGACAGGGCTATCAGGGCGTCGTAGGCGCTGACCTCCCAGGGCTCGCGGCGCTCATGAAGCGCACCGGCATGCTCGCGCAGGGCTCGGCGGCGGTCAACCAGCACGTCCACCAGCGTCTCCATCGAGGCGGGGTCGCCCTCCTCGGTGATGGCGGGCTCCGCCGGAGAGGAGTCGTCCGGCCCGTCAAGGACCGCCCGGATCTGGGCGCTGATCCGGCTCCGGTCCGCCAGCGCGTCGTGGACGTCGAGCACCAGCCCGCCCAGCCCAACCGACTCCAGCCGGCCAAGCACCCCGTCAAGCGCTGGCCGCTTCTGCGCGACAAGGAGCACCCGCTTGCCCTCCGCGGCGAGCGCGGCCACCAGGTTGGCGATCGTCTGGGTCTTGCCCGTGCCCGGCGGTCCGTCGACGACGAGGCTCGCCCCCGCGGTCACCGCCCGGATCACCTCTTGCTGCGCGAAGTCTGCGTCCAGCACCAGGTGCTCGCCGCGCGGGTCGCCGTCCGGCTCCCCCGGCGGCAGGGCAACGCGGAGTCCAGCGAGGGCGCTCGGGTCCCCGGCCAGCGCGGCAACCATGTCGTGGTCCACCAGTCGGTCCGTCTGTGTTGGCAGGTCGGCCACCATCGGCAGCTTGGCCGTGGAGAAGGTGGCCACGACCAAACGCCGCGAGACCGCGAACCCGGGCAGTTGCGCACAGGCGTCGGTGAGCGCCGCGAATACCGGCTGGGCGTTGAACGTCCCCCGCACGGTGGCCATGGCGGCCAGCGCTGCCGCGTCCAGGGCGATGCCGTGGATCGAGCGCAGGTAGTGCTCCAGCACCGGGTTGAGGTCTACCTGCGGAGCAAGGTCGACCTCGAAGTCCTCCATCGCCACACCGCGGGGCCGCAGGACGCACCTGCGCAGCAGCACCGGCGACGCCGGCGACCGTGAGGCTCCGGGCACGTCCCAGCTCGCCATGCCGACTGCGAGGTATCCGGCCACGATGCCCCGCTTGTCGGCGAGCTCGACCGCCTTGTCCCGCACCGCCCGCGCGCGGCGCAGCGCCTCCTGCAGCACCGTCGCCTCACGGAACAGGTCCGACAGCTTGGTCGGCCGCCCAGCAAGGAGCATGGCCAGGCCCCCCGGGTGGGCGTTGGTCAGGTCCAACGTGCCGCGCGACAGGTCCCGGAACCACAGCAGCGTATTGCGGCCGCCCAGCTCGACGAGGTCGCGCTGCCACCCGGCGACCGCCCGGGACACCGAGAGCGCCCGCTTCTGCGCCGACTCCGACTGACTCACCGGGTCAGGCTAACCAAGTTCGGCGGCCCCCCGACGGGTCCGCCGCGCTCTGGCATACCCCCTCCTGTGGCCGGCGTCGGGTAGCCTCGTGTGGCGCAGAGGCGCCCCCGCCCTCGTAGCTCAGGGGATAGAGCACCGCTCTCCTAAAGCGGGTGTCGGCAGTTCAAATCTGCCCGGGGGCACTGAGAGTTAAGCCTCTGACCTGCGGTTATGTGTGATGGAATCCACGTCGCCGGTAGGAGCGCGAGGCGGTCAGAACCGTGCGTTCCGCCAGTATTCCGCCACGCTGAGTGGTTCACCGTGCTCCCACCCGCGCCAGCAGCGCCTCCAGTCGGTCTGGCGCGTCGTTCTCGGACTCCGCTTCGAGGTGCGCATAAACGCTGAGGGTGACCGAAGTCGATGCGTGGCCACACCACTGGGAGACCTCCTTGATGGAGAAGCCGCCGGCGACCAGCAGTGACGCAAACCCGTGCCGCATGCTGTGAGGGGTAAGATTCGATGGCAAGTCGGCGGCTCGCAGCCCGCTCGCCCAGGCGCGCCGAGTGAAGTTCTGTCGCAGGAGCGGAGTGTCGGTGGAAGTCGCGACTACTAGCGCTTTTGGATCGGCTGGGGTGTGGGCGTCAAGGTGGGCACCGACGTCTCGCATGACGCTAGGTGGGACAGGAACGGTGCGACGTCCGGCCCGGGTCTTCGGGGGGCCGAAGGAAACTCCGGCTGAGGTCTGTTGCGCCGTTCTCTCCACGCGGATGCGACCCCGTGCCAAATCGACATCCATGCGTCGAAGCGCGATGATCTCACCGAATCGCAGCCCGCACCAGTATCCCAAGAGCACGACCACGCGGTACCGCGGAGCGATGGCGTCTCGGAGCGCCTCGGCTTGACCCAAAGTCATCCACGCACGATCCGGACCTTCGTTGGAGGGCAATGGGACTCGGGCCGCAGGGTTTGCGTTGAGGCGCCGGTCATCTACCGCCGCGTCCAGGATCTGACGAAGGGTCATGATCACCTTGCGCACTGTCCGCGGCGCCAGCAGCTGCTGTAGTTCGACGCTCCACTCGCGAACCTCAACATTGGGCACATCGTCGAGGGCTCGACTACCCCACTTCGGACGAATGTGCCTGTCACATAGCGAAGTCAAACGCTCGAATGACGTCTTCCGGAGATCGACCCGACGAGTCGGCAGCCAACGATCGAGCCACTGGTCAACAGTCATGCGCGACGACCGTGGATCAGCCCACGAACCGCGCAACACCTCCTGTTCAGCTGACTGCGCCCAGACCTTGGCGTCCTGCTTACGGTCGAAGACTCGGGAGAACTCCCGGCCACGGACCTTGTACGTTGCCTGCCAACGGCCATTTGGCCGCCTGACGATAGACGCCATAGCCGTCCCCTTCGCTTGCCTCCTGCTATGCCCCGCTTCACCTTGGTGTGTGCACCGGGCGAGGGCTACCCGCGCTGGCTCTGCACCCAGGCAAGGACCGTGGCAGCCTGCCATCGTAGATGATTGCCGAGCCGGAGAGCGGGCGGCCCCTCACCTCGATGGCGCCACTGGTAGATCGTCCCCGCGGGAATCTGGAGAAAGCTGGATAGGTCCTCGATCGTCCACAGATTCCCAAGCGTGTCCAACTCCTGAGGCGTGTCGACGCCTGTTGCGTTACGCGACATTTGAGCTGTTGCCTCCGTCTGAGTCGGTGCACCAGCGAGTTCCCGCGCTGGCACCGCCCAATGCCCCACAATGGGTTGGGGTGGACAACCTGGCCTCCGCCCTCTGCGCTGGCACCATCTCGCGGAGCGGTGCCGACGACCCTGCTCCACTCTCCCCAAGCCGATCCCACCTAGCAGACGTCCGACATCTGCCTCGCGACCTCATTTCTTGCGTCTAGCTCCGGACCTCCTGGATTAGCGACTGGGCCTCACGCCGGCCTCACCCCCCGCTCGGAGTTCGCTCGGAGTCAGGTCAGAGTGACCCGACGCAGTGCGACAAGAGACTAAAAATCGGAAGGTCGACGGTCCGACCCCGTCCCTGGCCACCCTCGAAGTGCCAAGCCAAAGCGCGCCTCTGATGCGATGTGAGAAGCGGCCCTCCTGTTCGACTATCAGAAGATGAAAGCGTAATCAAGGCGAAGATTGCTTGGCTATTGCTGGGGCTCGTAGACGCGTTGATCACGACTCGCACAACGGTGATAAGTGACACGACGGCCTCGGTCGCACAGGTGCGTTCGGCCTAACAGATCACTGGCGACAGCAACCACAATTTCAGTGGGAGATTCGGCAGGGACTCGTCGCGGTCCGGTGGACCGTCGATTATGCGGTACTCGACATACCTGACTTGCGCGCCTCTGCAGGATTAGAAGGGTGGCTCCTCATAAACTTGGGTGGCGCGCGTACCAGAAGTAGGCGACGTGGCCGAGGTAGCCCAAGGATCCTCCTGTGACGCCGTCGAGGTTGCCCATGGGTCGCGAACAGGGAGCGACCGGATCCACTGGTCAAAGTTACCTGAAGTTGATTGTGTAACCAACTCACGGCGGTCGGAGTCAGTAAGCCGTCCCGTGACGGCCAGTCGAACAACGAAGTCCCGAAGTGACTCATAATCCGGGTCGTCCTCAGGTGTCCGACTTTGTCTGGAAACGATGCCAGCCAGCTGTCGAATCTGCACTGATATGTGAGCGAGCTCGCGCTGTTGCGGATCGCCTGAGGCACGCAAGCCTTCAAAGTCGACGGCTTGACTGATAGGGCTGTCCACGCGTCCGCCGTTGCTCTCTAAGCTATCCGCAAACATCTTATCTATCGAATCGCGGGCAGCCGCTGCACTATCTAGGTCCTTATGATCAAGAAAAACCGTACGGTAATTAGCTATATCGAACGGAATGGTCTGGCCCTCTTGGATTAATTGCACAAACGGTTTGGCTGCCGCATGGCGCACCGCCAACTCGTAAAACACGTTGGGATTATGGTCAGTGAGGTCAGCGACAACCACGAAGGCGTTCAAGATATGGTTGATTATTTGAGTAGTGATCGATCCCGACTGGTCGATTCGATCCGACCGGACGACCGTGAAGCCGCGCTCTCTAGCCACCGGAGCAATAACGTGTTTCAGGATCTGGTCACTACGTCTCCTTGTGTCACTGTCGGAGGAACCTATGGGCGCCACCACGAAGCATTCTTTGGCGCTGTCACCAAGTTCCGACCCGCCCGGCGATTCTCTACCCGCTGGCTGCGGCTCACGGTCAACTTGTCCATCGCTCACAATACGCGAGTCTTGCACGCTCGGGCCGGGTTAGCGAGTCTTCAAGGAGAGTGCCACGCTAGCTACTTCGACCTGAAATAGTCGCTGGGCGGTGTGCGTGGCTGATGGCGACCTCGGCCTGCTCCCGTGTTCATCGGTTTCGGGGTCTTGTCAGCCGGCCAGGGCTCCGATCTTGACCAGGTTGTGGGCCAGGACCGCTTGCCCGGCCCAGATCCGGGCTCCTTCGGTTCCGTCGATCCGGGTTCGGTCCCAGCCGTATCCGCGTTTGAGGCTGCTGATCCGGCCTTCGCTGCCGGTTCGCCACTTCACTGATCTTCGAAACGCTGGTCGGTGTTCGATGGCTTGTCGGGCGTTGCCGGGTTTGCCCTTGCGAGGGATCACCACGGTGCGGACGCCAAGGTCGTACAACGCCTGGTCGACCTTCGCCTCTGGCGTAGCCGCGGTCTGCGGTGACGGTGCGGGGCTTGCGGCCGGTGCGAGCGATGACGCGCTGCACCGCTGGCGCCAGTTGCGGGGCGTCGGCAGGGTTGCCCTGTTCCAGGGTGTGGTCCAGCACGACACCGTCGTCGTTGTCGACGACCTGGGCCTTGTAGCCGAACTCAACCGGTTTGCCCAGGCGGCCCTTGGCGATCGGGCGGGCGTCACCGTCGTGCAGGCTGACCCGCCGGGTCGCCCCGGCCGGGGTCACCCCGCCCAGCCGTTGCCGGGTTGGGCCGCGACCCGCCGGGTGACCTCCAGCAGCTCGGTCAGGTCGTTGACCGCCCGCCGAAGCCGGCCCCGGCGCCGACCGCGGCGGCGTCGCCGCCACCGGCCACGGCCAGCGCTTCGGCCTTTGCCTGCGCCCGGCGCAGGGCGCGGCGGGCGTTGCGCAGCAACCTGTCGGCGTCTGTGGCCGCCCGTTCGGCAAGGTCGGCCAGCTCGCCGGTGATCCGCTGCACCACGGCGTGGGCTTGGTCCTTACCCTGCGCGCTGCGCATCCGCAGCTTCGCGGCGATCCCGTGTACCCGCCTGCCCGCGGCGCGGCTGCGGTCCCGCAGCGAGGTCCGCGTTGCTCCGCCGGCTCCCTGGACCCGCCGGCCGGTGACCGCGATCCGCCGGATCGCCTTGGCCAGCAGCCCGGAGTCGGTCGGGTACGCGACGTCGGCCGGGATCACCGTGGTGTCCGCCCGCAACCGGTTCGTGCGCAGCAGCTTGGCTCCGGCGGCCTTGGCCAGCAGCGCCTCGTTGCACCCCTGCACGGCCGCGGTCCCGCACCGAGAGCTCAGCTTCATCAACGTCGTCGGGTGCGGAACCGTCCCATCGATCGGGATCCGGCAGAACCTGCGCCAGGTAATCGAATCACTGACCTCCCGGCACAAGCTCTCATACCCCAGCCGGTAGCGGAACTTCAGGAACATCATCCGCAGGTAGACCTCCATCGGTGTGGACGGACGACCCACCCGCGGATCGAAGAACGGCACGAACGGCGCGAAGAACACCGGGTCATCCAGCAGCGCATCGACCCAGGCCAACTCCTCCGGCAGCCGCAGCACCTCCAGCGGCAACACCGCCTCCCACAAACTGACCTGCTCCGCCCTAGTCCGCAGCATCACAACTCCCAGCACTCATCCCCACCGCCGACAGGACCATGATCTCGTCACTCGGTGCACCCGGGCCGATGCCGCGCCGAGCAAAACCGGCTCTTCACAGACGAGGGTGTAGTTGGGGTCTGAAGCCGCCGGTCTGGAGTAGGGATCTGGCGATGTAGTTGGTGAGGTTGCGGAAGCCGAGGGCCGAGCCGCGTAGGTGCTCGAGTCGGCCGTTGATCGCCTCCGTGGGTCCGTTGGATGTTCCGGGTCTGTCGAAGTAAGCGAGCACGTCGTCGGCGCGCTTCTTCAGGGTCCGGCCCAAGGTGATGATCTCGCCCAGTGCGGCCGGGACGCCCTGGCTGACCGAGTCGATGAGTGTGGCCATCAGCTCGCGGCCCTTGGCTCGGTCGGCTTCGCGGTAGGCGGCGATCATGCGCTGGTAGATCCCCCAGGTCGCCTCGACCTCGATGTGCGCATCGCCGGCGAACAGGGCTGCGAGTCGGTCCTTCTGCTTGTCGGTGAGCAGATCGGCGCCCGTGCTCAGGGTTCGACGGGCACGGTATAGCGGGTCGTCGCGACGGCCGCGGTGACCGTGGATGACCTGCTGGACGCGGCGCCGGCACCGGTCCAGGGCGTCACCGGCCAGACGCACCACGTGGAAGGGATCCATCACCGTCACGGCGTCGGGGAGCTCCTCGGTGGTGGCGGTCTTGAAGCCGGTGAACCCGTCCATCGCGACGACCTCGACGCCGTCGCGCCAGGCCTGTGGTCGTTCGCTGAGCCAGGTCTTGAACACCTGTTTGGAGCGGCCCTCGACCATGTCGAGCAACCTGGCTGGGCCGGTGTCGTCACGGATTCCAGTCAGGTCGATGATCACGGTGACGTACTTGTCGCCGCGCCTGGTGTGCCTCCAGACGTGCTCGTCGACGCCGACGATCTTGACGCCGTCGAAGCGGGTGGGGTCGTCGATCAGGATCCGCTTGCCCTCGGCCAACACGGCGTCGTTTGCGGTGTTCCACGCGACCCCGAGCCCTTCGGCGATCCGGGCGACGGTGAGGTGCTGGACCACGATCCCCTCCAGCGCCCACCGCAGACCACGGCGCGACAACCTCGCTCGTGGCTCCGCAGCCAGCGTGGTGCCTTGGCGCCACACGTGCCCGCAGCCGGTGCACCGGTAGCGACGGATCGTGACCTCGAGCGTCGTGGGGCGCCAGCCCAACGGCTCGTGAGCCAGGCGCCGCAGGACGGTGTCACGCGGTGCGCCTTCGCAGCCGCATCTGCGACACCAGGCGTCGGGCTCGACGACCCTGCAGGCCAGCACCGCGCGGTCGGGGTCGAGGCGTTGGCCGGTGACCTCGAGACCGAGCTCGTCGAGGCGGCCGAACGTGGTCAGGTCAGGGCAAGCGAAGGTAGCGACCCTTCTATGTTTGTCAATCCGAGGGTGGTGGGGCGGCGATCGTGTCCTGAGAGGTGTTGTCGGCCCTGCTCACGGCAGTCAGCGCGCGGTGGATCTGGCGGGCGAGGTAGCGCTTGAGGATGCGGCGGATCTCTCGTTTCGTGAGCCCTTCGGCGAGTCGTCGTTCGACGTAGGCCTTGGTGTCCGCGTCGTGGGTCATTCGCACGATGACGGCCATGTGCAGGGCCTTGTTGAGGCGCCTGTCGCGCCACGGTTGAGGCGGTGACGCACGGTGTTGCCGGAGGATGCTGGGATCGGGCTGACGCCTGCGAGGGAGGCGAAGGCGGCCTCGGAGTGCAGGCGGCCTTCGTGGGACCACGCGGTGAGGGCCACGGCTGCGGTCACCGGGCCGATGCCCGGCTTGTCGAGCAGGACGCGGGCCGGGCTCTCCTTGAGCAACGCCGTGGTCGTCTTCACGTTCTCGGCGAGTTCGTCATCGAGGTCGCCGATCCGCTTGGCTAGTCGCACGGCTTCGGCGCGGGCAATCACAGCTGCGATGTCCTCGGTGCGGGTGCGCCACTTAGCGATCTCGGTGATCTGCTTGCCGGTCAAAGGTTTGCGGGCGTCGATGCCCAAGTCGAGGACGCGAAGCAGCGCGATGAGCGCGTTGATGGTCGCAGTGCGCTCGGAGGTCCTGTGGTCGCGGGCGGCCATCAAAATCCGTAGGCCGGCACGCACGCCGGTGTCCTTGCGCAAGTGGCGCTGCCGATCGACCTGGAGCGGGAGGACAGCGGCGGCGATGCGGCGTGCGTCGAGCGGGTCAGACTTGCCGATCCCGCGGTTGGCCTTGGCGTTCATACGCGCGGCCTCGACGACCTGATAGCCCGCAGCGGTGACCGCGCGGGCCAGCTGGGCGCCGTAGGTTGCGGCGCACTCGATCACCCACAGCACCTCAAGATCGCCGCCGGTACGACGGCCAACCCACTCGATCGCACGGGCCATGCCCGCGGACGTGGCAGGGAACTCGCCGTCGCCGACGACCTCACCATGAGCAGTGGCCAGAACTGACAGGGCGTGATTACGGGCGTGGGTGTCCACTCCGATGACGAACGGATGAGCTTGCGCGACGATGGTCATAGCGGCTGTGTTCTTCCTCTTCGGTGTCTGTCAAGTCAACTGAGACAGTTGCGATCAGTTCATTTGGGGTTGGTTCTCGGGCTGGTTGATCCAGAACTGGGTCGGCATCACCGGCGGGTGCGGCCGGCGGCCGAACCGC
>JAABUM010000314.1_pt1 | contig 92301 bp, 82 predicted proteins | sample 5559161 | NCBI WGS metagenome assembly JAABUM01 (sample SAMN10711868, study PRJNA513369) | rock metagenome | isolation source: Antarctica rocks | place: Antarctica: Victoria Land, Siegfried Peak nord
GGAGCCGCTATGCGCAAGATGATCCACCTCGCCTTCGGCGTCCTCAAGTCAAACAGGCCCTTCGACCCCCATTTCTGTGCTCCAGCCCTTGACGGCTAACACAGTATCTCACCCGCCGCCGGAAGCGGAGAGAGCGAAGGGAGGAACGACCGTAGCGAACGGAGCTGTAGGCGGTCGGGTGCAGCGCCTTGTTCTGTCGCGGTTGGTCAGTTTCGCTGCGGAAGTTCCTCCATAAAGCCCCTGAACTCTGACCTTGAATCAAGCCAAATAACAACTTTCCAAATCAAGTGGCTCCGTATGATTTTGGCGTGTATAGGTTCTGTTGGAACGCTCATTTTCAATTCTGATAACATGGCGCAATCAGCATCAATCTCATCTTCTGGCACCCAAACATAGCAACATGGCCGATTGTCCGCCAAACAAAATGTATCTAAGCGTAAACCCAAACCTTTATCACGACCGCGCTCATAAATTTCCTCTGCCAAACGCGGGTTTTCTGGCGGCAACGGCCAGCGAACGCAAATGCGGCGCTTCTCGACCGTGACATCCTCACGGAAGACCCATAAAACGTCGGTTGATAAACCTTGCTCTGAAATGAACCGCTTATAATCTTTTATCGCTGCATCGAAACCGAGTTCAGTTCGCATACTCTCATTTTACCTGTTCCGCGACTTGTCAAGCCGCGCGCCGCGACAGAACTTGTGATTATGCCGAAAAAGTCGGCATAATCCCGCGCACGCCGTGTTTCACCAGTAGAAAGAGTAGCACGCTGTGGCTGCGGCGGAGCGCTGCGTAGGCTTCAAACCTCTCCACCTTGCGCACCAACGAGCGCTGGCTCCAGCAAGGGAAGCGACACCGTGAAGGTCGCGCCATGCCCCAGCCCTTCGCTAAAGGCCTGCACGGTCCCGCCGTGCAAATCGACCAGGTAGCGCACAACGGCTAAGCCCAGGCCAAGGCCGCCGTGCGAGCGCGTGCTGGACGAGTCGGCCTGGCGGAAGCGGTCGAAGATGTGAGGCAAGAAAGTCGGCGTGATGCCCTCGCCAGCGTCGCTCACCGTGATGGTCGCTTGCTCTTGGCGGCTTTCGAGGCGCAGCGTGACCTTGCCTCCAGGCGAGGAGAACTTGATCGCGTTCGAGAGCAGGTTCCCTACAATTTGCTGCAGTCTCCGCGCGTCGCCCTGGACGCAGCAGGATGGGTCTTCGATGATGGTTTCGAGTTGGATTCCCTTCGCCTGAGCATTGGGCAACGCGGCCAGCTCGGAGGCTTCGATGATGGAAGCGAGATCAGCCGGGTGCATCTGCAGGTCCAGCTTGCCGGCCATGATGCGCGAGACATCGAGGATGTCCTCGACGAGCTGGGCTTGCAGGCGTGTGCTGCGCTCGATGGTTTCGAGCCCCTGCTCCGAGGCCTTGGCGTCCAGCTTGCCCGAGAGCAGCAGGCTGGTCCAGCCCAGCATCGAGTTGAGCGGCGTGCGCAGCTCGTGCGACAGCGTGGCCAAGAACTCATCTTTGGACTTGTTGGCGGCCTCGGCCTCGTGGCGCGCGAGCTGCTCGCGGAGCAGCAGCTCGTCCTTGTCGCGGTTGGCGGCTTCGAGCTCTGAAGTGCGCTCCAGCACGCGGCGCTCCAGCTGCTCATTCAGCTGGCGCACCTCGGCCTCGGCTTTCTCACGATCCTCGATCTCAGCCTGCAGCGCTTCGGGCGAGCGCATCACCAGCGCGCGCGGCACAATGGGCACCAGAGCGACCACAGTGCCCCAGCTCGCAGCGGCTGTGATGAGCTTGATTAAGCCAGACAAGCGGTACAGAGGGTTGTAGAAGAGGATGATGTCCATCAGGTGCGTCGAGCCGCAGGCAATGATGAACAGGCCAAAAAGCCAGAACACCTGAGCGAAAGGCAGCTCGTGGCGGCGCTTGTAGGCGAAGCGCATCAGCACGATGGGAATCGCTAAGTAAGCCGTCCAGATGAAGAAGTCGGACAGGTTGTGCAGCCAGATCAGGGCGGGAGTCCAAGCCCCGCACTGCGCCCGCGGTATGAAGCCCGTAGGATCGAACAAACGTCCCCAAAAGTCCATGATTCTTTTGCTCCCGATCAAGTCTGCTTCAGTACTTTAACTTGCTCGAAACTCTTTAGCTGATCGACAATGCCCAGGCTGGCGCGGAAATAGAAGGAGGCCGTGGTGCGGCACCCTTCGCGGCTCCCGGCCCTCAGCTTTGCCTCGGCTTACCTCCTCTCCATGAACGCCTCTCCACACGCAACAGACGATGCTCTGCCCCAACTCGGGCTTGCCCTGCGCCAAGCCGGTTATCATTTCACGACTGTCACTCCCGCCACTCATGAGCGTGTCAACAAGCGAGAGGAGAACCAGTGGGCCCGCGACCTGGCGGGAGTCTTCGGCTGGAGCCGTCCCTTTCACGCGGAGATTCTGCTGCCCCAAGTACTTGAGATGATGCGTGCGGCGCAAGTACTTGAGCCGCACGCGGAAGGCTGGCGCAGCCTGGTGCGGCTGTCCAGCCTGAGCGGGCAACTGCTTTTCCACTCGGCGTTTCCGACCACAGAAGCCGATTCAGTGTTCTTCGGGCCGGATACCTACCGCTTTGCTCAAGCCATCGAGCAGCACCTGGCATCGAGCACCAGGCGCATCGAGCGAGCCGTTGATGTATGCTGTGGGGCGGGGCCGGGCGCGATTGTGTGCGCTCTGGCGCGCCCCCAGGCTCAAGTACTTGCCCTCGACATCAACGACCGTGCCTTGCAACTCGCTAAGGTCAACGCAGAACTCGCGCAGGCGGAGAATGTCGAGCCCCTCCACTCCAACTTGCTGCTGGATGTGGACGGGCAGTTCGACTTCATCATGGCCAATCCACCTTACCTCGTCGATCCGGGCGAGCGCGCTTACAGGCACGGCGGCGGGCCTCTGGGAGCCGAGCTTTCCCTGGCCATCGTCCAGTCCGCGATGGAACGTTTAGCTCCCGGTGGATCCCTGCTGCTGTACACGGGAGCCGCCATTATCGAAGGCCGTGATCTCTTCCACGAGGCGGTCGCAGAGCGGCTGCCATCAGGTGCTCGGTGGAGCTACCGCGAGACGGACCCCGATGTCTTCGGCGAGGAGCTTGAGGGCGGCGCTTACGCGCGCTGCGACCGCATCGCGGCTGTTGTGCTCACGGTGTTCAAGCCGTGAGCACAACCTTCGGCGGCTGCGCACAAATTTGTTGGATAGGGCAGAATCAGAAATGGATGTGAGATGCTCAAACTTGACCGCAGCGCTCCTTTTGTAAGCCAGGTCTTCTCCTTCATGCAAGGTGAAGCCAGTGTCGAATCGTGCATCCAAATTCTTCGTCAGCATGAGCAAAAGTGGAATGTTGAACATATTGCTCCTCAGCTTGACGTTTACGTCGAAGGTGACGAAATCAGGGTCAAAAGTCCCAAGCAGCACTCCCACATCATAGGCTTGAAGGACGAAAATGGGTTATGGGAGGAGTATGTACTCAAGAGATATTACGGTTTCCTATCAGAAACGCATTTGGTTCTCGAAACAATGCAATACTCCGATAACTACGACATCATCCTCTCAGACACCTACTCCTTTCAAGCCACAGCTCGCGCTTGGGGCGGAATGTATGCTGATTGGGCCAACAAGAACAATTGGTTTGGCCGCCACGCCTGGACTTACGTGGATTTTTATATCAGCTTGGTAGATCAGATAGAGGATTTTGACAAGTGGTCGGAAGCTGTCTATAACATCATCCTGCTCAAGACGAGGCAGGAGGTCGATGGGCCTAACAGCCGAGAATAAGCTCTGCACGCAATTATCTACAGCTGTCTACAGGCTGGGCTAATTTAAAACCAGAAGCACCCGTGCAAGTACTTGCACGGGTGCTTCTGGTTCTTCAGCGTCTAATCTCGCACGTAAGACAGGTGCTTAACCCAGGATCTCGTTGAAGATTTGCGTGGCTCGCAGGCCGGGCGCGGTGTGGTGCAGGGCCGGAGACATCAGCCCAATCAGCGTGGCCATCGTCTGCTGGCGGCTGGCTGATCTCAGCGATTCTTCCAGAGCCCGCGCTTCCACGTCGAAGTCCGAGTCCAACTGAGCGGAGCCTCTGGCAGTGAGCAGGCCACGCTTTTCCTCGGGCGAAAGGTGTGGCACAGTAGCGTTCCTGGACTGGAAAGAAGCGCCGTCTGAGGCGTCGCCCGCGATCCAGTCGAAGATGACCTGCTGCTCGTAGGCCGAGAAGACGCCGAACATCTTGGCCTTCTCGCTCTGGATTAGCTTCCAGAAGCGCGAGTTGCGCGGGTCCTGGTGCCTCTTGAACCAGCCCGATTCTTCCATGGCGCGCGTGAACTCAGCCACCTGAGCTGGATCTGAAAGCCACTCATTAACCGTGCGGCCCGCGACCTGGCGATAATCGGAGTGAGCGTATTGCCCGATGGTGCTCTTGCGCGCGAAGATCTCATTCATCTCGCGCTCCAGGTCGAAGGACTTGATCACGGAATTGGTGCTCGCGCCCACCAGGTTGAGCTTGTAGCCGTTTTGCACGCGCCGCCACCAATCCCCGACATCGCCCACGCGCGGCATCGCAGCAAAGATGGCATCTACGGCTTGCTTGGCGTGCCCCGAGTCGGCGTTGTCGACCGTGATGTGCAGCGTGAAGTAGTAAGGGTCGATGCCCAGCTCCTTCAGCTCGTAGGCCGTAATGAGCAGGTGAAGCGGCAACTGCTCGTAGCCCAGGTTGAAGCCGATGACCTCGGGCAAGAACTTGTCGGCGTTATGCGCCAGAGCCAGCTGGATCGCGCCCTGGATGTAGTACTCGTCGCTCAGGTCATTCCAGCGCTCGATGCCCTGAGCCGCCAGCAGCTTCTTATAAAGCACGACGTGGTTCTTCGAGGGCAAGCCTTCGCCGAGTTCTTCGAGGTAAGTCTTGATGAGCGAGCCGAAGCGAGGGTCCTGCCAGCGATTCAAGATGCCATACAGCCAGGCTCCATCGACCAGCTTGGTCGGCGCCACGGCCTTCAGGAAGTACAGGGCGTGCGCTTTGGTCGAGAAATACTGGCGTGCGCCACCGGCCTGGCGCACCTGCAAGTACTTGCGGTATTTCTGGCCGACTTCCTCGACGCCCGCGTGCATCCAGGCTTCCAGAGCGGTCATGGACGACGGCAGATCGGAGCCGAGTTGCTCAGCCTGGTTGAGCTGAGAGCACAGGAAGCGCTCGGCCTGCTCCAGATCGCGCGCTCCGGCCTGGCCGTCGCAGAGGTCGAAGTAGGCGCGGCGCGCGGGCTGAGGCGCAAGCTCGGGCACTGGGGTTTCAGGGGTGTACAGCGTCTTCATGTAGCGTTGTCTGTGTGGTTAAACCGAGGGCAAAGGACGAAGCACAAAGCGCGCAAGCGGCCTTGAATAAGTGCGGACAGAACATCATCCTGACAAAGAACGGGTTCCAGAAGCGCAATTGGATGACTAAGGGCCTCTTGCAAGTCGCTCTCCACGCAAGGCGAGCGATGCTAAACGCGGAGCTAAAGGGTCTTAATTTGACATTGTGGCCGGCGGCGCTCGAAGCGCCACCGGACTTGGGGGGGGGTGCTTATTTGGCCTTGAGCAAAAATTAAAAGGGGATTTGGGCGCAACTTCATCGCCTTGCGCGGAGCCAGCGCCTATACTGTGCGCGGTTTTCCAGCCGCCCCAAGTACTTGCCACACCCAACGGCAGTCGCTCCACAGACGCAGCATCAACGCAGCACCATAGAACCCGGAGGCCGAACTCGCATGGCAACATCACATAGCGCTCCATCCGCGCGCACCGAAGAGCGCATCGTCCTCATGGGAGGCGTCCCCCTGCACGGCGAGGTCGCTGTCTCGGGCTCCAAGAACTCCTCCCTGCCCATCCTGGCCGCCGCCCTGCTCGCCTCCAAAGGCCAGAGCGTGCTGCACAACGTGCCCGAAATCTCTGACGTCGAGACCATGCTCAAGATGCTCGCCGCGCTTGGAGCACGCGTCCAGCGCGAGGGCACGACTGTGGTCATCGACTCGCAAAACCTTACCTCCCACGCCGCGCCGGATTACCTGGTACGCCAGATGCGCGCCTCCTTCTACGTGGCCGCGCCCCTCTTGGCTCGTCTGCGCCAGGCTGAAGTGCCGCTGCCTGGCGGCTGCGTCTTGGGTGACCGTCCCGTGAACTATCACATTGACGCCTTCCGCGCCATGGGAGCCGTGATCGAGGTCGAGCACGGAGCCATGAACGCGCACACCCCGACGTGGAAGGGCGCCAAGATCTTCCTGGAGCCCAAGAACTCCTCGGTCGGAGCCACAGTCAACATCATGATGGCGGCCTCCTTAGCCGAAGGCCGCACCGTCATCGAGAACGCCGCGCGCGAGCCCGAGATCGTCAACCTGGCCGACTACCTGCGCAAGATGGGCGCGCTCATCTCAGGCGACGGCTCTTCGACCATTACCATCCAGGGCGTGGACTCGCTGCGCGGCGTCGAGCACGAGGTCTTCAACGACCGCATTGAAGCCGGGACTTTCATAGCCGCTGCGGGCATCACAGGCGGCGACATCTTGGTGAAGGGCTTGTCGCCCGACCACCTGCCCGTGTTCCTGGACAAGATGATGGAGGCAGGTGTCGAGATTGAGTGCGGGCCGAACTGGATTCGAGCCAAGTCCAACGGAATCTTGCGCGCCACCGACGTGACCACAGCTCCCTTCCCAGGCTTCGCGACCGACTTGCAGCCCCTGTTCGTGACCATGATGTGTCGCGCCGTGGGCCGCTCAGTCATTGAAGAGAGCATTTACTCGGGCCGCTTCAACTACGTTTCCGAACTGATACGCATGGGCGCATCGATCGAGCGCCACGAGAACCTGGCCGTTGTGAACGGCGTGTCCAGGCTTTCGGGCGCGGTGGTCGAAGCGCCCGACCTGCGCGCTGGAGCCGCTCTGGTGCTGGCGGGTCTGTGGGCTCAGGGGCGCACCGAGGTTACGGAGATCAAGTACATCGACCGAGGCTACGTGGATATGGTGGAGAAGCTGGCGGCTCTGGGCGCTCAGGTCGCGCGCCAGAACGTGGCCGTGGAAGAAGTCGCGCACACCACGCCCGAGCTGAAGATGAAGCGCTCGGCGTAGATTGGGATGCGCGGCGGGCGGGCGGAGGGCGTAAACTGCGCCTGCAAGTACTTGAGGTGCCCTGGGGCGCCTGCGCCTGAAGCAAAGTGTTCAATCGGCCCTGCAAGTACTTGTGGCAACCCTCGGGCACCACAAGTACTTGCGGGGCATCTTAGTTTTTGCGGAGCCAAATGTTGGGATTGTCGCGCGACATCGGCATCGACCTGGGCACGACCAACGTCCTGATCTACCAGAAGGGGCGCGGCATCGTGCTGCGCGAGCCCTCAGTGGTGGCCATCAACAAGCACACCAAGGAGCTCAAGGCCGCGGGAGAAGAGGCGTGCCAGATGCTGGGGCGCACGCCTTCGAGTATCATCGCGCTGCAGCCCATACGCGACGGCGTGATCGCCGACTACACCGTGACCGAGCAGATGCTGCGCTTCTTCATCGAAAAAGTCGCGGGCAAGCGCTTCCTGTTCAAGCCGCGCGTCGTCATCTGCGTGCCCTCAGGCGTGACTTCTGTTGAGCGCCGCGCCGTTTTGGACGCGGCCCGCTCGGCTGGAGCCAAGGATGCCTTCCCGATCGAGGAGCCGATGGCTGCAGCGATTGGCGCTGGCCTGCCCATCATGGACGCCGAGGGCTCGATGGTGCTGGACATCGGCGGCGGGACCAGCGATGTGGCTGTGATTTCTCTGGGCGGCATCGTGAAGAGCGAGTCGGTGCGCGTGGGAGGAGCCAAGCTGGACGAGGCGATCCACAGGTTCGTCAAGCGCGAGCACAACTTGATTATAGGCGAGCGCATGGCCGAGGAAATCAAGATCGAAATCGGCTCCGCGTTCCCAATGGAAGAGGAGCTGACCATGGAAGTCTCGGGCCGCGACATGGTGGACGGCCTGCCCAAGAGCGCCATCGTCACCTCGCAGGAAGTGCGAGCCGCCATGGGTGACGTGGTGAACCAGATCGTGGGCCGCGTGCGACTGGTGCTGGAGCAAACGCCTCCCGAACTGGCCTCGGACATCGTGTCGCGCGGCATCTGGCTCACGGGAGGAGGCGCGCTCTTGAGGAACCTGGATCAGCTCATCGCCCACGAAACAGGCATTCCGGTTCACATCGCCGAAGACCCGCTCTCGTGCGTGGCCAAGGGCGCGGGCCTGGCCTTAGATCAGTTTGAGTTGCTGCACGAAACGCACTTCTCGTATGCGGGCATGAACTCGTAGACGAGGCGGGCATAATCAAGCGGCAAGTACTTGAGTGCAAGTACTTGCCGCTTCTCTTGGTGTTACTAATCCTACTCCTCTCCAACAACACCAACGCGGATGCCTTTAAATTCCTCGTTCTGGCTCTTGAAGAAATCGTGCGCGACATCAACAGCCGCGCCATGGAACTCAAACTCTTTCGACGGCATTTGCAGTGGCTCAAGCTCCTTGAGCGGCGCGCCGAAGTCGAGGAACTTCTCCGAGAAGCACAGCAAGGGGTAGAACTTGCGCCCATCCACTTCCATCCACTCTTGATCCAAGAAGTTGCCCAACCCGAACGCCAGGCGCGAGCACAGCAGATGTCTCTGCTCGGCATCATCCACGCCCATGCTCTTGAGAGCGTCGTTTAGTTCCGCCACAAGCACTTGGACGAAGGCGTCCCCCAGCTCCCAATACTGCCGCTCGTCCTGCTCAACCTGTATCGCTTCAGCCATTTCTGCTCCTTTTTCTTACAAGTACTTGCAGCCTCAAGATGCGCCCAGTCCTTCCACGCCCGACACGCTCGTAATCTTCCACTGCCCCTCGATCTTCTTCCATTGCGCGTTGAACTTGCCGCTCTTGGATTCTTCGGGCGCGCCCTGACCGCTGCGCCAGCGCAGAGTGTAAGCGCCGGTCGAAGTCGCGCTGTCGCCGTTGACCTGAGCATCCACGCCGCTCAGGTCGAGCTTGACATTGCCGCTGGTGAAGTAGAAGGCCACGAGCTGCGAGCGGATTTCGCTCTTGCTGGCGCCTTGCAGGTGGAAGTTGGTGTCCAGGCGCGACAGGATGCCGTTGACGTTGCCGCTCTCGGCGGCCTTCCTCATGGCTTCGGTTTCGCGCAGGATTACGTCGCGGTTGCCGGGCGGCGGGCTGAAGTGGCGCCAGGCCAGGAAAGCCAGCAGCAAAAGCGCGATCACGAGCAGGGGGCGGCGGTTCATGCCCGCGCTCGCGGCAAGTCGCGCGCCTCACGAAGAGCCTCAAGTACTTGAGGCGCGGGTGCGAGAGAAGCGGGTCATGGCTACACTCGGGCGGCCATGAAATATAAAAGAATTTTGTTGAAGATCTCGGGCGAGGCTCTGGCTGGAGAGGCGGGCTACGGGCTGGATCACGATGTTTTGACGCGCATCGCCGAGGAAATCAAGCAGGTGCAGCGCGCGGGCATCGAGCTGGGCATCGTGTGCGGAGGCGGCAACATCTTCCGGGGCATGAAGGCTGCTGCGGAACGGGGCATGGATCGCGCCATGGCCGATTATATGGGGATGCTCGCCACAGTTCAAAACGCCATCGCGCTGCAAGATTACTTGGAGCGCACAGGAGTCGTGACGCGCGTGCTCACGGCCATCGAGATGAAGGAGATCGCCGAGCCCTTCATCCCGCGCCGCGCCAACCGTCACCTGGAGAAGGGCCGCGTGGTCATCTTCGCGGCGGGCACGGGCAACCCGTTCTTCACCACAGACACGGCGGCTGTGCTGAGGGCAGCTCAGATCAACGCGCAGGCCATCTTCAAGGCCACCGATGTAGACGGCATCTTCGACCGCGACCCGCAGAAATTCGCCGACGCCATCCGCTACGACAAGCTCTCATATCTTCAAGTGCTGGACAGGGGGCTGAAGGTGCTGGACTCAACAGCGGTCTCGCTTTCGATGGACAACAAGATTCCGATCGTGGTCTTCAACATGGAAGTCGAGGGCAACATCACGCGGGCGGCGATGGGTGAGAACGTGGGCACGACGGTCTCGGATCAAGCCTCAAGTACTTGAGCGCCAGGAGCGGGCACGAGCCTTGCGCGGAAGCAGGCTCAGGAGGCCATCATGCTGAACAAGCCGCACCACGACGAGGAGCAGGACGAGCCCAAGACACCGCTGGAACGGGTCCGCGAGCAGCAGGAGCACCAGCAGCAGACCTTAGCCCAGGGCCGAGCCGACGCCGAGGGCCAGTCTGTCAAGGCCCACAACCGCGAGGTCGAGGAAGAGCGCGTGGACACAACGCCAGATGTCCCAGGCCAGGGCCCGCCGTCCGCGATGCGGAACTATCCGCAGCGCTCGAACCAATCGCACAACCAGTAGACGAGCCACAACAAAGCCACCGCAAGTCCCAGACTTGCGGTGGCTTTTTCTGTGAAACGCTCAACTGAAGCGGAGCGCCCTGCCAGGCTCAAGCCCTTGAGCCCGCTGCTCTACTCGTCGCCTGACCCGCAGTAGGCGCTCAAGCTCAGCAGCCAGAGCGGGGTGGCGGCTTTGTAGCGGCGATAGGCAAGGCCAAAGCGGGCTTCGAGGGCGTCTTCCTCACCGGGGCGCACGGCCACGTTCCACAGCAGCGCGCCGCACAGCGCATACAGCACCACCAGAGGCGAGCCCAACCGCGACGCCCTGAGCCACTCCACTTACGGCCATCGGGTTGCGCAGGCGCCGGTAAGGGCCCGCGACCACCAGCTCGCGCGGCGCATCCAGAGGCAGCGGCGTGCCCTTACCCCGAAGCGCCATGGTGATTCCGCTCCACAAACCCAGAGCGCTGCCACAGGCGAAGAGGATCTGGCCCACGCGCCTGGACGCCTGGCTGCTCAAGTACTTGCTCGGGCCAGGCAGCAGGCCGCGCTCGATCTTGAGGATGACGCGCGGCAGAATCAGCAGGAACACGCTCCAGAAAAGAGCGCTCTGGGCAAGGGTCTTGGCCACGTTGCGAGCCGGGCTCGCCAAAACCGCCTCGCGCGAAGCGTGCGCAACAAGACGGCGCAGCAGAAGCAGAGCGCGCATCATCCAAGCCCCTCAAGTACTTGAGGCCGTAGCCTAACCGTCCAGAACGCAGTCGCGGCCAGGGCCGGCGTCATCAGCAGCGCGGGCAGCAAGGTTTCGCCTCGCGTGAGCAGCGCTAGGTTCCAGCAGAACAGAGTGGCGTAACCCAGAGCGCCCACGTGCAGGCACAAGAGCGCCCACCACAGCTTTGAGCCGCGCCACAGAGCCCAGGCACAGAGCAGCGAAAGCCCGATGAACCCCAGCGCATCCGGCAGAGCGAAAGCCAGCAATCCGCGCCCATCAAAGCCTCCGCCGGGGAGCCGGGGCCAGAACAGCTCGCGCAACTTGGGAAAGGCCAGCAGAACGATCCACCAAACCAGCCCGCTCACGCCTTGCAGCACAAAATACAAGGCCGCGCCCCATCGCCACTTGCTCTGGATCATCATCAAGATCGTGCAGAAGCCACGCCGCGCGCCCAATCGAGTACCGCACGATTCCAGGCGAGCGCCTGCTCGATGTGCGCGAAGTGCCCCGCGCGCTCAAGTACTTGCAGCTGCGAGTTCGCAATCGCCGCGCTCATCGCCTGGGCTGCTTCGGGAGGCGTGACTTCATCCTCAGCGCCCACCAAAATCAGCGCTGGAACGTGGATGCTCGCCAAGCCGGGCCGCGCGTCGGGGCGGTCGCGCAGAGCTTCGATGAGAGCGATGATGCTTTCGCTTGCGATTGGCACGGCGATCTGAGCGGCTTCTTCGATGAGCTCAGGATGCTCGCTCCTCGTCCCCTCGCAGAACAGGCGCGGAGCCATCTTCTCGAAGAGCGCACGCGCATTGTTGTGGCGCGCGAACTCGATCATCGTCTGGCGGTTCGAGCGCGCGGGCTCATCATCGGGCTCGGCGCGGGTGTCGGCTAAGATCAAGCCGCTGAGCAAAGCGGGATGCCGCCGCGCCAGGGCCAGAGCCACGTAGCCGCCCATCGAGACGCCGCCGACGGTGGCCTTCGGGATGCTCAAGTGTTCGAGCCAAGCCGCGATATCATCGGCCATGCCTTCGATGGAGCAAGTACTTGAGGAGCGTGATTCGCCCACTGGGGGCAAGTCGGGGCACAACACTTGGAAGCTGGCCGATAGCTCAGCAAGCTGGCGCCGCCACATCAAGCGCGTCTGCGGAAAGGCGTGCAGCAAGACAAGCGGAGGGCCATTCCCGGCTTCATCGTAAGAAATCTGGGGCTGAGGGGATTCAGCGAGCATAAGCACCTCAGGCTTGAGCTGAGCGCAGCCACTCCAGCACTTGCGCGGCGCTGCGGTCGGGCGGGAAGACGGGGTAGAAGACCTTCTCGACAACGCCCTGGCGCAAGATCAGCGTCGCGCGCTTGAGCAGCACTTCGCCCTCGACCTCAAAACTTGGCAGCCCAAGCGCCTGGCGCAAGCGGCCCTCAGCATCGCTGAGCAGAAGATACGGCAGGCGAAGCCGCGCGGCGACCTCACTTTGATACTCGCCGTCCTGCGTGCTCAGCCCAAAGACAGCAGTTCCCAGCGAGGCAAAGGCGGCGTGCTCGTCGCGGAAGGCACAGCTCTGGGGAGTGCAGCCGCGCGCTCCGGGGATCGCGTCCCAGCCCTCGCGCAAAGCCACGCCGGGCCGCCCCGTGCGAGGGTAGCAGAAGATCACGACGCGGTTGAGTTGCGAGAGCAAAGCCAGGTCAACCCGGCTGCCATTGTGGGCGGGGAGCAGAAGTGAGGGCAGGCGCGAGCCGGGCAGATGATCGCAGGCTCCGTCGTCATCGGGAGCGGGCAAGTTTGGAGGCAGCGTCTCGTAAGTACTTGCGGCGACGTGTCGCATGGCTAAAGGATGGCTCCGTTCGCGCGCAGTTCATGGCGCAGTAGGACAAAATCCAGCTCGCGAGGGCGCTTCTTGTGGCGCACGCACAAAGCCGCAGCGCTTCCCGAGGCCTGGCCCATGGCGAAGCAGGTCGGGGTCAAGCGCGTCGAAGCGTGGCCTTCGTGCGTGGCGGAGATGCAGCGGCCTGCTACGATCAGGTTATCCAGAGCTTGCGGCAAGAGGCAGCGAAAGGGGATTTCGTAGAAGTCATCGGGCGCCTCGCTCGTGACCAGGCCAGCGCCCGAAGGAGCGTGGATGTCAACCGGATAAGCCGAGCGCGCGATCGCGTCTTCGAACCTGGAGCCCTGCACCACATCATCCTGGTTGAGCTCGTAATCGCCCGCGATGCGCCGAGTCTCGCGCACGCCGATTTGCGTGGGCACGCACGAGATGAACGAGTTCTCAAAGCCCGCCACGTTCAGGCGCAGCCACTTCGCCAGAGCATAAACCTGGCGCCGCCCTTCGAGCTCGGCTTGCGAATACTGTTCGCCATCGGTGCCATCGAGCTGCGTGACGCGCGAGGTGTTGACGTAGCACTCGTCCGGGCGCACGCCTGAGAAGAAGAGCAGCCTGTCGCGCGGAATGTTCAGCGCCTGGCTCTTCTCGCGCCACAGCGAGAAGTAGCCCGAGACAGCCGTCAGCGCCTCGCCTCGCCTCAGCTCATCGAACAGAGTTTCGTGGTGGAACTCCTCAGGGTTTTCCAGGATGAAGCGCCGGATCGGAGCCCAGTCCACTCCCGAAAGCCTCAGGTTCATGGTCATGGGCTGGGTGCTGAGCTTGCCATCAGCTCGGCTCGACTGCATCGGAGCTCCCGCTTGGAACGCGATGTCGGCGTCACCTGTGCAGTCCACGAACACATCGGCTTCGAGCTGAACCCGCCCACTCTTGTTGATCGCCTGAACCGAGCGCACGCTCTGGCCCTCGGTTTCCACGCCGAAGATCGTGGTGCCCACAAGTACTTGAGCGCCGCTTTCGAGCAGCATCTGCTGCATGGCCCACTTGGTCAGGTCAGGGTCGAAGGGCGTAAGCGAATGCACAAAGCCAATCGAATCGCGTAGATGCCCCAGCGCCCCGCCCATCGCTTGAAGACGATCCACAAGCTCCTGCCCCAGGCCCGCCAGAACTTGCTGCCCTCGCTTGTTGTGGAACGTGAGCCAGGGATGAACCAGAGCCGCCGTCGAGGAGCCGCCTGGAAAGGGATGGCGCTCAACCACAAGTACTTGCGCTCCGGCACGCGCGGCAGCAACCGCTGCCATCACGCCCGAGGGCCCGCCGCCACAGACAAGAACATCAAATCTCATACGCTTTGTGAAGTGATGGGCCGGAAGTAGTGGGTGGAAGGTAATGCCGCAACGCAGCCTCATCTCCCGTCACCCATGACTGAAGTAATCGGGTTCGTTGCCCGGCTTCCACTTGATGTTGCAGCCCAAACTCGGCTTCTGCTCAATCGAGGCAGGCTCGCCAGCAAGCGCAGCATCCAGTGCAGCGCGCAAATCGGCACCATCGACGGGCAGGTCGTTGTTCTTGCGCGCCGCATCCATCTGGCCTCGGTAGATGAGCTTGTGATGCTCATCGAAGAGGAAGAAGTCGGGCGTGCAGGCCGCGTGATATTCTCTGGCGACTTGCTGCGTTTCGTCGAAGAGATACGGGACGCGAAGCTCCATCTGCCGCGCCAGTACTTGCATCTGCTCCGGCGCGTCATCTGGGTAAACCTGGGCGTCGTTGGACGAGATCATCACGATAGCGACGCCGCGTTCGAGATACTCGTGCGCCAGTTGCACGAAGCCGGGCAGGATGTGCTTGACGTAAGGGCAGTGATTCGAGACGAAGGCGACCAGTAGAATCTGGCCGTCGAACTCGCTCAGGGCCACGGCTCGCCCGCTCGAAGCGTCGGGCAGCGCAAAGTTAGGGGCTGGCGTGCCCAAAGGCAGCATGGTCGAAGGCGTGCGTGACATAAAAATGCTCCTCAAAATTCGAGAGGCATTTTAGCAGGCCAACGGAGACGCACTTGGGGAAAACAAAACCCGCTGCAAGTACTTGCAGCGGGTTCGAGTTGGTGGAGGCGGCGAGAGTTGAACTCGCGTCCGCAAAGTGAACAGCAAAGGCGTCTACAGGCTTATCTGCGTTTGGATTTAAGGCATTCCCGCCCTCGCAGCTGGGGTAGAAATGTCCGAGCTCGCATTATTGCCAGCCACCACGCTTCGGGGCGAACGAACCTGCGCGATGACACCCGTCAAAGATGATACTCAGAGGAGCCGATGGGCAAACTTTCCCTGAGCATGGACGCCCTTAGGCGGCCAGAGCCAGCTGTTGCTGGTTGTTGTTGGCAGTTGTGTTTTTTGCCCCGTTTAACGAGTCTGAGCAACTCGGCCTGCAACCCTGGCCTTCAGGCTCCACGTCGAAACCTGTCGCCCCCAAAGAAGAACACACCCCAAACGAGCTTCATCCGCTTGAAGTTCCTCTATTCTACCCGCCCCAGCCGCGTCCAGGCAAGTCCGGTGCTTGAGGCGCAAGCACGCTCAAGCACCTGCGCTGTCAAGCGCCATCGCTGTCCATGGCCACTTCGCTCAAGCGGCGCGCGTAGTTGCTGTGGTAGTAGCTCTTGTAATCCTCGCCCTCGCGGATCGAGCGCCACCAATCTTGATTGTCGCGATACCACTCGACCGTCTCGCGCACTGCGGCCTCGAAGCTCTGCTGCGGCCTCCAGCCCAGGCCGCTGAGCTTGGCGCAGGCCAAGGCGTAGCGCCTGTCGTGGCCGGGCCTGTCCTCGACGTGCTGAATTAAGGACTCGTCCAGCCCAAGTACTTGCAGGATCAGGCCCGTGATCTCGCGGTTGGTCTTCTCGTTGCCGCCGCCGATGTTATATGCCTCGCCCGCCTTGCCGCGCTCGCCCGCGACCAAGATGCCGCGCGCGTGATCCTCGACGAAGAGCCAGTCACGCTTTTGCAAGCCGTCACCGTACAAAGGCAGTTTCTTACCATCAAGCGCATTAGTGACAAAAAGAGGCAGCAGCTTCTCGGGATATTGAAACGGCCCGAAGGTGTTGGAGCCGCGCGTGGTCACGACGGGAACTCCGTGCGAGACGAAGTAAGATTGCGCCAGCATCTCGCCTCCGGCCTTGGAAGCCGAGTAAGGAGAACGAGGCTGCAGCGGGTCAGTTTCGACCGAGTAACCCGTCTCGACATCGCCGTAGACCTCATCGGTCGAGATCTGCACAAACTTCTGCACGCCTCGCTTCTTGGCTTCTTCGACCAGCACGTAGACGCCGTACACATCGGTTTGCACGAAGGCCCCGGCGTGCGACTGGCCGCCCATCAAGGAGCGGTCCACGTGCGACTCGGCGGCGAAGTTGAAGACGTGCGTGGCGCCTTCCATTGCTTCCGCGACGGCCTTCTCATCACAGATGTCGCCTTGCACGAAGCGGATGTTGTCCAGCCCTTCGAGGTTCTCGCGTCGCCCGGCGTAGGTGAGCTTGTCGAGCACAGTCACGGCCCACTCGGGGCGCTCGCGGCGCACCACGCGCACGAAGTTCGAGCCTATGAAGCCCGCGCCTCCGGTTACAAGTACTTGCACTTTGCTGTTGCCATTCATCATCGCGCCCAGTTTAAACAAATTGGCCATCACGCACGCCACAAGCAGAAGCGCAAGTACTTATGGCAAGTACTTGCGCTTCTGATGAGGACCACGTTCGCAATTTACAGAGCCACAACGCGGATGAGGATGGTGCGCCCGTTGCGCTGGCCCAGGGTGGCGCGCACACGGCGTCCCACGGTGAAGTCCTGAGCCTGGCCGGTGCGGAAGGTGAAGGTGCGGCCCGTGCTGTCCTGGCGCACCACGATCAGGTTGCGGTCGAGATCCACGCGCTGCACGTGGCCCACGAACCTGGTGCCTATGGTGTCGTAGCTCACAGCATTGTCGCTCAGCAGCACGAGGCGCGCGTTGGTAACCACTCCGTTGCGCGAGGTGCCCTCGATGCGCACGCGGTCGCCGTCGCTAAAGCTGGTACCCGAGCGCAGTTCCACGATGTAGGTGTGCCCGTTGTCGCCGCGAACCGTGAGGCGGCGCGAGCTCTCGCGGTTGAGAATCGTCGCCGGGAACGAGACGCTGCGCACCACGCCGTAGGTGTTGCCGTAGCCGCCGTAGATGTCTCCGTTGTTCACATCGGAGAGGAGCTGAACGCTCTGGGCGACAAAGTCGACGCGCGTGCCCTCAGCAGCACCATTGCGGCGGAAGTAGCCCGACACGCGCACCCGGTCGCCCCGGTTCAGGCGCTGTGGCTCGCCCTGCACAGCGCGCACCGTGAAGACGCTCCCATCCGCAGCCCGCATCTCGAAGCGGTCGCCGCCCAGGTCGCGCGTCACGACGCCATCGAAAGCGCGGCTCTGGCGCGTGCCCGAGTTGTAGCCGTAACCCGTTCCGGGGTTCGGGTAGCCGTTGGCGTCGCCCTCACCCTCCGCGTTATTTCCGTTGTTGTCGTTATTTCCGTTGTTGTCGCCGTCTTCGTTGTCGGTGCGACGGTTGTAGCGGTCGCCCTTGTCCTTCTTGTTGCGGTAGCCGTGGGCCGGGGCGTAATCCGGCGGATCGGCCTGAACCGAAGAGGCGAGCGAGCCGACCAGAGGAGCGGCCAGAAGAGCAGCCAGCACAGGCAAGCGCCTGGAGGTAATGAATCGTGAATTGTGTCGCATGGGTTCCTCCTGAGAACGCCGCGAAGACGCAAGAGGAAGATGCTCTGTTCAATCCCGCATCAACGCAACAGCCACCATTCCCAAAACCCTGGCCAACACAATCGGCTCAAGTACTTGAGCCGATTCACATAAGGGCGCTCTTGCTCAGCGCCCGGCTCGGAGCGATTCCACAGCCCGCGCCACGTCGTTGTCGCACTCGCGCAGCGCCTGCTGAGCCGTTTGGTGATCGACTTGAGCCAAGTGCATCACGTTGCGCGTGGCACGATGCACCAGCTTCTCGCACCAGGCCTGGACATTGGACATCACGTTGCCCTCCACGCGTCCCAGCCTCAGCATCACACCAGTCGAGATCATGTTCAGCACCATCTTCTGCGCTGTCCCAGCCTTCATGCGCGACGAGCCCGCCAGAGCTTCAGGGCCGACTTCAGGTGCCACGAGTACCTCGCACAGAGGAGCCATCGCCGCCTTCGCGTTCACCGAAACGCCGCCTGTCCAGGCCTCGACTTCGCGCGCGAAGCCAAGCGCCCCTATTACATAAGGCGTGCGCCCCGAGGCCGTCAGCCCGAGCACGCAGTCCAGCTGAGTCAAGCCGCGCTCACGCAAGGCTTCAGCGCCCGCTTGAGCATCATCTTCGGCGCCCTCGATGGAGCGGAACACGGCCTCGTCTCCTCCCGCGATCACGCCCTGAACCCAGTGGCGCGGCGTGCCAAAGGTCGGCGGGCACTCCGAAGCATCCAGCACACCCAGCCGTCCTGACGTACCCGCTCCAATGTAGAAGAGCCGCCCGCCTTCTTCCATCCGCGCGGCGATGGCTTCCACGGCGAGCGCGATCTGAGGCACGCACGCACGCACCGCCCCAGCGACTTTCTGATCCTCATCGTTGATGAGCAGCAGCGCCTGAGCTGTGGGCAGCCGCGACAGCTCGCGCGTGTCCAGGTTGATGGCTTCAGTGGGCAAAAACTCGAATTCGTTCATAGAGCAGAATTCACCACAGATGGCCATGGAGAACCACAGATGATCTCAGGGATATTCAGGAGAGAGCAAGTACTTGACGATGTTCTCTTGAACTCTCTGTGGTTCTCCACGGCCATCTGTGGTGAACCCTGCTCTACATCTTCTCGATGCTTTCGATGCCCAGCAGATCCAAGCCACGCCGCAGCACAGCCGCCGTCCAGCCACACAGCATCAGGCGCGTGGTGCGCGAAGGCTCCTCGGAATCCAGCACGCGGCAGGCTTCGATGAAGCCCGAGAATTCCTGCGCCAGCTCGAATAAATAATCCGAAATGGCGTTCATGCGGTAGTCCCCCAGAGCCGTCTCGATGGCCTCGTGGAAACGCAGCAAGTACTTGGCGAGCGCGATCTCGCGAGGATGCTCCAACGTGCAAGTACTTGAAGACAACGCCGCGATCGCTTCATCGTCGAGTCCGCCCTTGCGAAAGATGGCGCGGATGCGCACGTAAGCAAACAGAAGATAAGGCGCCGAGTTGCCCTGCAAGGCCAGCATCTTGTCCCAGGCAAAGACGTAATCGCTCGCGCGGTTCTGGCACAAATCGGCGTATTTGATGGCTCCGATGCCGATGACACGCGCCACTTCAAGGTGCTCTTCTGGGCTCAATTCAGGGTTCTTGTCGCGCACGATGTCCAGAGCGCGGCGCTCGGCCTCGTCGAGCAAATCCGTGAGCTTGGGAGGGTCGCCCTCGCGCGTCTTGATGGCGCGCCCATCCTCGCCGTTGATGGTGCCAAAATCCACAAAGCGCAGCAGAACCTTGTCAAAGCCCCACATCCGCGCAGCCGCAAACAGGTGGCGGAAGTGCAACGCCTGGCGCGCATCGACCACGTAGATGATCTCGTCCGGCGCCCACTTCTCCATACGATATTGAATGGTCGCCAGGTCCGTGGTCGCGTATAAGAAGGAGTTGTTGCTCTTGCGTATGAGCATGGGAGGCGGCTCGGGCATCGGGATGACGAGCGCGCCCTCGCTCTCGATCGCGATGTCCTTGGCCTTTAGATCCTCAACCACGGGCTGCAGCCTGTCGTTGTAGAAGCTCTCGCCCAGAGTCACGTCGATGTGGATGCCCAGGCGCGCATACATGGCGTCCAGCTCGGGCAGCGAGGCCGCGCGCAGCGTGTTCCAGATGCTCAGGTTCTCCTCGTCTCCGCTTTGCAGGCGCGCGGTCTCCTCAAGTACTTGAGCCAGCGTCTCGCGCGCCTGGGGCAGCAGATTCTTGTGCTCATCTTTGGCCGTCGTCATGGCCTTGACGATTTTATAAACGCGGCCCATCTCTTCCAGCGCGTTCTGCTGAAAGGCTTCTTCGTCGCGGAACTTCTTCCAGCCCCAGATGACCATGCCGATGGGCGTGCCCCAGTCGCCGATGTGGTTGTCCGAGATCACGGTGTGGCCCATGAACCTCAGCGAGCGCGCGATGGCGTCGCCTATGAACATGGTGCGGATGTGGCCCACGTGCAGAGGCTTGGCGACATTAGGCGAAGGGTAGTCGATGACAACTGTGCGAAGATGCTCGGCCTTGGGAACGCCCAGGCGCTCATCGCCAAGTACTTGAGGCACCAGAGAAGACAGGAACTCGTTCTTGAGGCGAAAGTTGACAAAGCCCGGCCCGGCAATTTCGGGCAGCGCGCTTATCTCCGCGACATCCAGGTTCTCGATGAGCTTCGAGGCCAGGTCGCGAGGCTTGGCCTTGAGCAGCTTGGCCAGCGCGAGCGCGCCGTTCCACTGGTAGTCGCCGAACTGAGCATTGGCGCAGGGCACCACACGCGCAGCCTCGGGCGGCAAGTTCGACAGGTCGAATTCGGGAGCCAGGGCGCTGCAGGCCGAGTTGAGGGCGTGGCGCACGCGGGCTTCGAGGAGATGGGGCACAGGTTGCATTAGTTCTCTGGGGCCGACTGGGATTCGTAGTTCTCGCGATGCTCGCGCAGGAGCGTCTGATACTCCAAATCCGCGCGCACTTCATCTAATTTGGCGCGGAAGAGGCGGGCACATTCAGCCTTCACGGGGTCTTCGGGCTGAGCTGCGAGCGGCTGGCCCTGAGCATCGCGCTTGCGGCCACCCTTGTGGTTGGCGTAGCGTCGCGAGCGAGTCCAGCCCATCTGCAAGTACTTGCGCGCCATGTCCATGCCCACGAAGTCGCGCGCCTCGCGATATTGCAAGTACTTGCCGAAGATCGCCTCGCTCGAAGCGCGAGCGTCCTCGGGCGTGGCGAACTTCCACAGGGGCAGCAGCTCGGACTTGTAAGGCTGCACATGAAACACGCCCTGCTCGCCCACGCCGATCTGATACTCCTCGGGATGCAGGCGGAAGTCGAGCCGGGTGAAGTCGCGGTTGTAGTTGAACTTCATCGAGCTAAAGGATAGAGGCAAAAGGATGAAAGCGAAGGCTTAGCCCGCAAGTACTTGCGCCCCGACCGGCTCATCCTCCATCCCTTCGCCTTCATCCCTGAATTAAGCCGGGAAGCCTAAATCAAACGCTTGGATCTCATCGCGCATCGCTTTCTGGGTGCGCTTGGATTCTTCGGGCGTGCGCGCCTCACAGATCACGCGCACGAAGGGCTCGGTTCCCGAAGGCCTGATGTGAGCCCAGGCCGTCACCTCGCCCTTCTGTTCCCACAAGAGCTTGAGCCCGTCGCGCTCGTCGCAGGAAGCGGCTTTCTCGCGGCTCTTGAGCCAGTCCGAAAGCCTCTTGAAGCGCTCGCGGTTGGCTCCGACCTCGAACTGCACCGTGCCCTTCGAAATCGAGAACCTGGGCAGGGTTCGGTTGAACTCAGAGGCGCTCAGCCCGCTCAGGGCCAGAGATTCCAATGTCAGGCCCAACGCGGCGATGCCGTCGCGCCCGAACTGGAAGTCGGGCATAATAACGCCTCCGTTGCCCTCGCCTCCGATCACGGCATTCTCGTCGCGCATCATGGCGGAGACGTTTACATCGCCCACGGGAGCGCGGAATACCTCGCAGCCGAACGTCCTGGCCACGGCCTCGACAGCCATTGTAGTGGACAAGTTCGTCACCACGGGGCCTTGCCTGCGATGCTTCAAGACGTGCGCCACGGCCCACACCAACGAGTAATCTTCGCCGATGGGCTCGCCTTCATCCGTGACCATGGCCACGCGGTCGGCATCGGCGTCGTGCGCGAAGCCGATGTCGGCGTGGTGTGCCTTCACCGCCTGGGCGAGCTGAGCTAAGTTTTCGTTGAGCGGCTCGGGCGGGTGCGGGAAGTGGCCTGACAAGTCGGCGTTGATGTGGATCAGTTCGCAGCCCAGCTCGCGGATGAGCTGGGGCGAGATGACGTTGCCCGCCCCGCAGCAGCCATCGAGCACGACCTTGAACTTGCGGGCTCGAATCGCTTCGGCGTCGATGTAATCCAGCACGCCGCGCAGGTGGCGGCTGGTCGCGCCCTCGTCGGCATCGACGCGGCCCATGCCTTCCCACATCGCAAAGGTGAAGTTGGGCTTGCCCTCGTCGGCTTCGTTGGCCAGGTCAAGTACCTGCTGGCCCTGGGCTTTGTCCAGATACATCCCGCTGGGCGCGAAGAACTTGAGCGCGTTCCACTCGACTGGGTTGTGCGAGGCCGTGATGCAGATCGCGCCGTCGGCCCGGTGGAAGGGGATGGCGTATTGCAAAGTCGGCGTGGTCGCGATGCCCAGATCCAAAACTTGCGCGCCTCCTGCAATGAGGCCGGACAGAATAGCGTGGCGCATCATATCGCCGGTGGGACGCGTGTCGCGCGCCAGCAGGATTTTGGGGTGCTCAAGACCCTGGCCCCTCAGGTAAGTAACAAAGGCGGATGTAAAATTAAGCGCGACCTGGGGCGTCATGCCCCGCCCGACGACGCCGCGAATGCCCGACACGCCCTTCATGAGCGCGTCGGAGTGTGCGTGCGATGAACTCACAGATTCCTCCCGGATGCGCACGCAGTTTGGACGAATCAAGCTCAGGGCGCAAAGTCGAGGCGCAAAAAAGCGCCACAAGTACTTGCGCTATAGATGAGCAGCCTTAGCGCTCGGAGCGGACAGCGCGCGCGAAGGCGGCCACGACGATGGGGTCGAACTGGACGCCTGCGGCCTTCTCGATTTGGTGCAGGGCGTCTTCGCGCGACAGGGCACGGCGGTAGGGCCGCTCGATGGTCATGGCGGCGAAGGAGTCGGGCACGGCCAGGACGCGCGCCACAAACGGAATGCGCTCGCCCTTGATGGCGTCGGGGTAGCCCGAGCCGTCCCACCTCTCGTGGTGGTGGCGCACGCCGCCCAGCACGGCCTGCAGCTGAGGCACATCCTTGACCAACTGCTCTCCAAACGAGGTGTGTTGCTGCATCACGGCCATTTCCTGGTCGCTCAGGCGGCCAGGCTTGCGCAGAATTGCATCTGGCACCACGATCTTGCCTACGTCGTGCACCAGGGCCGCAGTGTGCAGCGCCTGCCTTAAGTCAGAAGACAAGTTCAGTTCATCGACGAGCTTCATGGCGTAGCGCCACACGGTCTGGGTATGGCGGCGCGTGTATTTGTCCTTGGAGTCGATGGCCGCGACCAGGCTCTCGAACACGCCCAGGCCCTTCCATAGATCGGCTGGCATCAAGTCGCCGCCTTTGGCCAGGGCAGCCTGAGCCGACAGGCTTTCGGATTCCAGATCCAGCATGAGCTGGCCCGCTCGCTTGGCTCCATACAGGCGCTCGTCGGCTTCGGCCAGCAGCTCGGAGATCGTGGTGCCGTCCTCGGGGAACGTCGAGACGCCGCAGGCGATGCGTATCGAGACGTGCGAGCCATCCACGGCCTCGAAGGGCTTGGCCGCCATGAACTCAACGGCCCTGCGGCACACCTTGCTCGCGTTGCTCAGTTCGGTCTGGGGTAGCACGACCACGAACTCGTCGCCGCCATAGCGAGCCACGATGTCCCCGGCCCGGAACGCGCCGCGCAAGCACTCGGCGATGAACTGCAGCACGCGGTCGCCTGTGCCGTGCCCATAGGTGTCGTTGAAGAGCTTGAAGTCGGTCACATCCATGATGGCCACCGAGAGCTTCTTGGACAGATCCACGTCGAGCCCATATTCCAGGGCGCGCGAGGCGCGCGCCAGTTCCTGAGACAAGCGCTCCTGCAGCACGCGATGGTTATACAAATTGGTCAGCCCGTCCATCTCGGCGCGCGCGGTGGCGGCTGAATAGGAAAGTGCGTTCTGCAGCGCTGGCCCCGCGACAAGGGCGATGTCGCGCGCCAGAAACACTTTTTCACGCCCAATGCCGTGCTTCCAAGAAGCGACCAGAAGAGCGCCGACCACTTCACCTTCCCAGGTCACGGGCACCACGGACGCCCCGTTGCCCAGCCCAAAGGTGTGCATCAGCTCGTCGCTCTCGATCACGATCTCGGTGGGTGCAACAGATGGAGGCGAGGCCGGAGCCTTAGATGAGGCCGAAGCCTTAGAGGAGGTCGCCTGGGGCAGCATCAGCAGGCGAGGCGCGCGTCTCATGGGAGCGCTGCCGGCTCCAACCGCGCCGCCCGCCACGGCCTGTCCCCACCACGAGCCCTGCTGCATAATACGGTTCCACGCGTCCAGGGCCGGGGCTCGCTCACTGAGCTCAAAGCCTCGCGCCGCCAGGCACATCCACAGCTCAGGGCCGCCTTCGGACTGGGCATCGGACTGCAGTGGCAGGGCCGTGAGGAACGAGGAGGTGAGCAAAGAGACGGGCAGCAAGTCTCGGCGCAGCCACAAAGCCGCGGCGTCGGCATCCAGGGCCTGCGCGAGCGACTCAAGTACTTTGCGCGACACGGGCAAAACATCCAGGCTCTCGGACAGCTCGACAGCCAGGCGATGCAGAGTGTCCAGACGGTCGTTAGCGCCGTGAAGCTGTTCGGCCAGATCCAGGTTCTGCTGCATCATGTGCCTCTGATGCAGCATGGCCGCTGTCACGATGAGAGCGCCCACGAAAAACAGCGGCGGCAAGACGTCCGCCCACTGCTCCAGGCGGTCGCTCCTGAGCGCAACCGAGCCCAGCACAGCCGTCGTCAGGGGAATCATCATGATCACCTGACGCACGATTTCCTGCAGCCTCGTTGGACGCGCGAATGTTTTCATAGTCCCCACGCCCCGCTCTGCCTTTGCCTCCGGGCGGCCTGGCACCACCTCAAGTACTTGCCGCTGCTCCTACGGGCTGCGACCTGACGCCCGGCAGGGGCTTCAGGTCATGTTCGACAGCAGATACTTGCACCACCATTGCCCTCTGATGCTCTTGAGCAGCATTTCCAGCGAGCGCGGCTTATTCTAACCTGAAGTCCCGCGCGCTTAGCACAGCCAATCCTTCTAACTCTTGCGCTTTCTTTGTGTCCAATACGCCGCGGCCTCGCGCGCCCGCCCCGAGACTCGCACCAGAGCCACAGTTAAGCCCAGCGCCAGGCGGCTGCTCCCCGTTTGGTGCAGGCGCAAGTACTTCTCCAGGCTGGCGTGCGACTCGCGGATCATGGCGGCGCGCGCCTGCTTTGTCGAGGCTCCGCCCCAGTGACGCACGCGCGAAGCCGGCTCGAACCAGATGCTCCAGCCGCCATCGATGATGCGCCTGCACAGATCCACGTCGTTGAAGAAGATTGGGAACTCCGGGTTGAACAAGCCGCCGCACTTCTGGATGACGCGGCGCCGCAACAGCAGCGAAGAGGCCATGGGCTGCTCGACTGGCCTCGCCTCGCGCCTATTCCACCAGCCCATTCGATAAAAGCCAAACCTCTTGGAACGAGGAAACGCCCGCGCCAGGCTGAGAGCTTCGACCCACAAAGCGCGCGGAGTGGGGAAAGTTCGGCAGGAGCCCTGCAGACTTCCATCGCGCGCATCTATCAGCGCCGAAGCCACCGCCGCGCACTTTTCATCCAGCTCGAAGCGATGCAGCAGAGCATCCAGAGCGCCCTCAAGTACTTGGGTGTCGGGGTTGAGCAGCCAGATGTATTCACCACTCGCCACCTCAAGCGCCCTGTTGTTCCCGACCGCGAACCCCAGATTGCGCTGGCTCGCGATCAGCTTCACATCAGGAAACTCGCGTGCCACCATCGCAGCTGAGCCATCACCTGAAGCGTTGTCCACGACGATGATTTCGAGCCGAGCCTGGGCTTCGTGCTGGAGCAGCGAGGCCAGGCACTCGCGCAAGAGTTCGCGCGTGTTCCAAGAGACGATGAGGACAGAGACGAGGGGAGCCGAAGCATCGGGCGCGAGCATAGCTCAAGTGTCGCGGCGCAGGTCGGCGCGTGCAGCGAGGGCGGCGTGGAGGTCTTCAAAGCTGGCGCGGGCGCGCTCATCCTCGGGATCGAGCTGGATGGCCTTGATGCAGGCTTGAAGCGCCTCGTCGTAGAGTTCGAGACTCCACAGCACAGGAACCAGCGAGCCCCAGCAGCAGTTGGCGTCGTGGCCTTTAGCCTGGCAGATTGTGCCCTGGCGCAGCAGCTTCTCGGCGGCGTGCAGGTCGCCGCGATGCCATTCCAGCGTGCCCGCGATCTCAAACATCCAGCTCACGGGACGCAGCGCGAGTGATTCCGCATAAGCCGTCGCCGCCTGGCCGAAGTCGCCGCGCTCCGCCCACAGCGAGCCTCGAATCTCCAGAGCATTGGGCTTGGCGGCTTCCGAGCAGAGCAAGAAGGCCTGATCCGCAGCTTCTAAAGCGCGCTCATACAAGCCGAACTCGGTGAGAATCCTGGCATAGGCGCCCCACACCCGAGCATCGTTGGCGTGCAGGCGCACGTGCTCCTCGCAGCGCTCCAGAGCACAGCAGAACCAGTTCTTTTCCTGTGCTTCCTTGATCCTGCGCAGCGATTGATCTCGCAGCGACATTTCGTTGGCCAAGCTGTCCCCAACTGCAAGTACTTGCCGCTCCCACGGCTCGCGGCGCGGAGCCCGGCGCACTTCCAGAGCCGCCTCGATGTCTTCGAGCCGACGGCGCGCCGACCTGGACTCAGGGTCCAGCGATATGGCCTTCTCGCAAGCGTCCAAGGCCTCGCCGTGGCGTTCGAGCGCCCACAGCACGCCGCTCAAGAAGAGCCAGGACTCGTCGCTGGAACTGTCCACGCAGGCCGCGCCCCGCCGCAGCAAGTCCTCGGCGGCTCGCAGGTCGCCACGCTGGTGTTCCAATAGCCCCGCGAAATTGAAGACGAAAGACTCGCTGTGGCACAGGTCGGCGGCCTGAGCATACGCCTGAGCCGCTGAGTCGAAGTCGCCGCGCCGCCTGAACAGCTTCGCGCGACACGTACACAGTCCTGGCCGCACTCGCTCGGAAGAAAATTCCCACGCCTGATCCAGAGCCCGCAGCGCATCCTGGTAGCGCGAGACTTGCATCAACGCTTGAGCATATTCGATCCAGATCCGGCCATCGCGAGGAAACAGCAGCAGATGCTCCTGGCAGCGCTCCACGACACACAGAGTCCAGCCATTCTCTTCAGCTTCCTTGATGCGTGCTTGAGAATCTTCGCAGGGCGTCATGGGGTTCAAGTGGGGGCGCGATGGGTCTGCAAGTACTTGTTCGCGCCACACAGTAACATTAAGAGCAACCGCGCGAATCGGCGCGGAGAATAGGAGCAAGCAATGGCAAACAACATGGCTTCGGGCAGTATGTCTTCCACGCCCTTCGCGGCAGTTTTTCTGGATTTCGAGAACGTGTATTACTTTCTCAAGAACGAGTTCGCCGATCCGCCCGAGCTCAATGACCACGTGCTCGAAATCTTACGCAATCTGCGCACGCATCTGGCTGAGAACTGGGGTCTGGACTCGATCATCTTGAACGCCTACGCCGACTTCGAGCGCATTGGGCCCGGCGCTCAGGGCGCGCTTTATCTTCTGGGAGTCAACACCAAGAACGTGCTGGGCACCGAGCACAAGAACGCCGCCGACATGGGGCTTTGCATTGATGTCCTTGAAATTCTGTACACGCGCCGCGAGATCGACACCTTTGTCTTAGTAGCCGGAGACCGCGATTACATCCCCGTGATCCAGCACTTGAGGCGTCAGGCCAAGCGCGTTTTAGGCGTGGGCTTTCGCGAGAGCGTCTCGGGCGACTTGCTCCTGAACCTGGGTGACAAGCAGTTCATCGATGCGCGCGACCTACTCGAAGCCAGCACTCTGGAGCGCCTGGAAGATAGGCGGCGCGAGTTCCAGCAGCGCCAGTCCGAGCGCGAGGCCCGCTTCGCAGACGCCGCACGCGCCCGCGACGAGAAGGCTTTGCAGGCTATGCGCGCCGTGGCTCCTCCCGAGGCCTTCGATGTCGCGGCGCCCATGCCTCTGCCGCTGCCTCCCGATACTCCACTCACACCCGAGGAGCATGGGGAGGGCGCTCTGGTCAACGGAAGCTCGGCCCCCAACGGAATGCCCAATGGGGCTCCGCACGCGGGCCATGGAGCTCCTCACGGCCCGCACGGAGTTATGCCCGGCCACGAAGGGATGAAGGGCGGCCCTATGATGTCGGACACCGAGTTCGACCCCGTGCAACGCGTCGCGGACGACGATGCGCGCACCGCCCTGGGCCTGATTCTGCACAAGCTGCGCCAGCTGCAAAAGACTCGCTACACCAACGAGATCTGGCTTGGCCCCTTCCTGCGCCACCTGACCGACGAAATGCCCGCCCTGGCCGACTTCGAGCGCCGTATGCTCCTCGATATGCTCTCGCGCTCAGGCGCCATCCGCATCGAGAAACGCGATGGCGAGCCTTACCCGTATTCTGTTGTCCTGGTCAATTACCAGCACCCGGATGTGTGGGATCTCAACCCCGGCTAAAGACCCTTCCACGAAGAAGCGCCGCAAGTACTTGCCTCCAAGTACTTGCGGCGCTTTCTGGGGCTGAATCGGTAAGACCAAAAAGATGAAGAAATCGCACTACCCGCTCTGGTATAGGCTCGGCAGCAAAGATCGTTACCTCATCTGGTACACGGTGGACGTGGCGAACGAAGATCTGGATGGCGTCGTGCTTGATTCAAAGGGCAAGATACCCATCTTTGTCTCGCTGGATGCCTTGTCTACTTACGCTCAAGAGGAAGGCATTGCGCTTGAACACCGCGCGCTGATTCTGCACAATTTAAATGTTGTGGCTAAACGGCTCACACTCAAGCGTTCCAAACCTCAAGGCCCAACAGCCTTGGATTGCGAGGCATTTTTAGCGGCCTGGAACTTATTCGCTGATGTGTCGAGGTCAACAGGCGCCAGCTTCGATGCTGACCGCGAGCGCACAAACAAGATTTATGACAAGTTGTTCTGGGGCAACAACATTCCCGCTGTCACGCCGGAAGGCAAGTGCTACATTCCTCTGTGGCCGAGACGCGAAAAGAGGATCATTCACGAAGTGATGTCGCAGGGTCTGCGCATATTTCGCGGCAGCACCAAGCTGCGTTGACAGCGAGGGAAGCGCGGCGCTTTGACCATCCGCAGCGCATTTCGCAGGCTGCAGTTGAGATTGTCGCTACTCGCCCTTGCTCTTCAAGTTCATCTGCAGCTGCACCATCTGCGGCGCGCCTGGCTTGCCTGAGGTTGGCTTCCCATCGCAGCCGCCGCACTTGCCGCAGCCGCCCTTGCTTTTGAGCGAGCCGCTCCAGATGCGCACCATGTTCAGAGCCGCCAGTCCCACGATCACGTAAACCGCTATTTCCTGTCCCATCTTCACCTCCAAGTACTTGCGGGCTCTTCTTTAGCCCTTTAGCCCCAGCCCAGCGCGCGCCCGATCTGGAAGACGGCGAACGAAGCGAGCCAGGCCACGCCCGTCATATAGCCGAGCATGAACAGCGGCCACTTCCAGCCGTTAGTCTCGCGCTTCACGACGGCCAGGGTCGAGATGCACTGCATCGCCAGCACGAAATACACCAGCAGAGAGACCGCCGTCAGCGTGCTCCACACCGGCCTGCCGTCGGGCCACTTGTCGTTCTTCATCTTGTCGCGCAGGGTCTGCGACTTCTCGTCCGCATCGGCCACCGAATACACCGTGCCCAGGGTCGAGACGAACACTTCGCGCGCCGACATCGCGCCAATCAAGCCGATGCCGATCTTCCAATTAAAGCCCAGAGGCGCGATGACGGGCTCAACGGCGTGCCCCAGACGCCCCGCGATCGAGCCCTGAATCTGCAAAGCGCTCTTCTGTTGAGCACTGAGCCGAGCCGTCTCGGGCGAGGGGCTCAGCCTGGGATAATGGAGCAGGAACCAGAGCAGAATGGAGAGCGACAGGATCACCGTGCCCGCGCGCTGCAAAAACTGCGACGAGCGCTCCCAGACCGTGACCAGCAAGTTGCGCCAGGCCGGGACCTTGTAAGCCGGGAGCTCCAGAATCAAGGGCGGGGGCGGCCCCTTCAAGATCGTGCGCTTGAAGACCCAGGCCGCCACCAGAGCCGCCAGCACGCCCCCAATATACAAGCCCAGCATCGTCAGGGCACGCAGAGAGAACAGCCCGACGCGGGTATCGGGAATAAAAGTCCCGATCATCAGCGCATAGACGGGCAGCCGAGCCGAGCAGGTCATCAGGGGCGCGATCAAGATCGTGGTCAGCCTGTCGCGCGGTGAGGCGATGGTGCGGGCCGCCATCACACCCGGAATCGCGCAGGCAAAGCTCGAAATCAAGGGGATGAAGGCCCGCCCGTGCAGGCCCACGCGCGCCATCAGCCGATCCATCAAGAGAGCCGCGCGCGCCATGTAGCCCGTGTCTTCCAGGATGCCGATGAAGAAGAACAAGATCGCGATCTGGGGAATGAAGACCACGATGGCTCCCACGCCAGCGATGGCTCCGTTCACGATCAGGTCGCTCAAAGGCCCGGATGGAAGCGCCAGCTGGACGTGCTTCGAAACCCAACCTTGCAGCATATCGAGCCAACTCATGGGCACGCTGGCCCACGAATAGATGGCCTGGAACACCAGCAGAGTAATCAAGGCGAAGATAACAGCGCCCCACACGGGATGCAGAAGCACGGAGTCCAGCCGATCCGAAAACGAACGCGCGCTTCCTACAGCGCGACCCGACAGATCTGTCGTCGGATGCAGGTTCAGTGTCGAAGTGACTCGACCCGTGATGCCGCGCGCCAAATCGTGGCGGGCGCGCGCTTCTTCCCTGGCCACATCGACTTGTGCGCGCTCAGCACGTGCTCGGAGCACGCGGATTTTTTCGATGGTCTGGGTTCTGGCGCCGGGCAAGTACTTGCTCAGTCCCCACTCGTCTCCATCGGCCAGCAGCCTCAGCGCCAAAGCTGGCTTTCTGCAACGAGCATCCTGGGCGTTGGGCTTTTCCAGAGCCGCGCTTTCCAGCTCCAGCTGCAGGGCTCGCCTTAGATCCTCGGCCTGGGGCGACATCTCGATTTCCAGAGCGCGCCCCTCACCCGAGCGAGCCACGCGCGCCACCAGATGCTTAAGGCCCTCCAGCCCCTGCGACTTAATCGCCACGCACTCGGCCACCGGCGCGCCCAGTTCACGCTCCAGCTCGGCCAGGTCGATGCTCTTGCCCTGCGAGCGCGCCACATCGGCCATGTTCAAGGCGATCACGCAAGGCAAACCCAGCTCAAGTACTTGGGTGGCCAGATACAAATTGCGCTCCAGGTTCGAGGCATCCAGAACCAGAATCACGGCATCCAGAGGCTCCTCGCGCGGCGACAAACTCAGCAGCACATCGCGTGCGATGGCCTCGTCTGGCGAGGACGGAGAAAGCGAGTAGGTGCCGGGCAAATCCACCATCACGGCCTCGTCCTGGGAAGACAACACGCAGCGCCCTTCCTTCTTCTCGACCGTGACGCCGGGATAATTCGCGACCTTGTGGCGCAGACCCGTCAGAGCGTTGAAGAGCGTGGTCTTGCCCGCGTTGGGATTGCCGACCAAGCCAACGCGCCAACGCACACGAGCGCCCGCCCTGCCCACAAGAGGCGCGGCTGGAGCAGAAGGCGGGGCAAGAGTATTCATCGGAGAACTGGAATCAAAGAGCAGGTGCAAGGCTCAAGTACTTAAGGAACCCAAAACGCCGTGCCCGCTTGCTCCTACGGGCACGGCGTCCTCGCGGCTCGCCAGCTTGCTGCTGAGCCGCTAAAAGGCGGCAAAAGTAACCCGGCGCTCCAAGCGTCCTCTGTAGGGCGAGGGAACCTCGCTCCTACCAACCCACACCCAGAAGCACTTGCCCGCCTACTTAAGCCGCGGACTGCGCCAGGGCTTCGTCGGGCACGACAAGAACGCGCTCGGCGACAGCGTGCGCCAAGCCCAGACGCGTATCGGCTACGCGCACCACGATCGGGTTGCCGTGCCGAAGTACTTGCAAACGCGCGCCCTCGCACAAGCCCATCTCACGCAGGCGAGCCGCCTCGGACGCGTTGCCCAGCAAGAAGCGCACAAGCACGCAGTCGCCCCGGTTCGCGCAGCACAGCGCCGAGCAATTAGCCCGGTGCTCGTCCACCTTAACCACAATGGAGCCTTGCGCACGAGCACTCGTTTCCCTGTGGGCCTTGGCCTTCTTGTTCCAGATCATCGCGCTCGCTTGAGACTTCCACCCGCTCTTCTTCTATTCCGAGGCAGACGCTCGGATATACAACTTGCAATTTACACGATGGAGCGTGGGCTTTCAAGGCGCTTGCGCGGGAAATCAGAGAGCCCTATTTCATGGCTGCTTGCGATTCGGGGAGGCAGGTACTTGAAGGGCAGTGCCTGGTTCAGGAGCAGGCTACACTCTGGCGCGATGCGTTTTGAAGTGGGCGTCGTGGGCGGCGGCGTCATTGGGCTGGCCTGCGCGTGGCGTCTTGCTCAGGCCGGCGCGCGCGTGGCGCTGTACGAACAGAATCTGGTGGGCAGGGGCGCTTCGCACGCCGCCGGGGGAATGCTGGCGGCTCAGTGCGAGGCCGCTGGGCACCCTCCGCGTGGCAGCTCAACCGAGCCGGACCAGACCTTCCTGGGGGCTTACCTCCAATCGCGCTCGCTATATCCCGACTTCGCGCGCGAGTTGCTTGAAGTCAGCGGCCTCGACATCGAGCTGTCGCAGCAGGGCGCGCCCACTGAGGATTGGCGTGAGCCCGGCATTCTCTTCCACGCCGACCACAAGAATCCAGAGCAGAAAGCGCAAGTACTGGAAGCCTTCGAGCAGCAGAAGGCTTCTGGCCTGGGCGTCGAGGAGCGTTCTTGCGACAAGTCTGCGGCCTTCTGGCTCGCAGATGAGGGCCAGGTCGAGAACCGCTTGCTGGCGCGAGCGCTGCGCCTGGCGTGCGAGGGGCAAGGGGTGCAAATCTTCGAGAACGCTGCCGTCCGCCACGATCAAGGCGCGTGGAAGCTGAACGGCGAGCCCTTGAACGCCGAGCAAGTGTTGCTGTGCGGAGGCGCGTGGAGCGGCTTGCTGTGGGCTGGGCTCACGCGTCCCCTAGCGGGACAGATGCTGGTTTTGGACGCCGGGCGCTCGGTCGGGCACATTCACTACGGCTCGAGGGCTTACCTGATTCCGCGACGCGATGGCCGCCTTCTACTGGGCGCAACGGAAGAGGAGCGCGGCTTCTCCTCACGCTCCACAGCAGCGGGCGCTCAAGCGCTGCTCAGCGCCGCTCTCGAAATGCTGCCTGAGCTGGGCGAGTGCTCCATCACGGACCACTGGGCCGGGCTGCGCCCAGCATCGCCCGATGGCTTGCCCTCGATTGGGCGGCTCGATGAGCGCTCCTGGTGCGCCACGGGACATGGGCGCAACGGCATCCTGCTCTGCCCGTGGACGGCTCAGATCATAGCTGATGCCATGCTCAGAGGAACCCAGGTGCCGTCCGCCTTTGATCCCGCACGCTTATCTCTATGACGAAAATCTCGCTGAACGGACGTGAAACCCAGACTTCATCGCGCACCATCGAGGATTTGCTGCACGAAGTGGAAGCGCCCGAGAAGGGCGTGGCCGTCGCCCGCAACGAGAGCGTGGTGCGCCGCTCTGATTGGCCTGGCACGCCGCTTGAAAACGGCGACAAGATCGAGATCATCCGCGCCGTGCAGGGCGGATAGTGCGCTCGGCTGATGCCCTCAAGTACTTGAGGCGTCAAACTTCCAGGCATGAACTCACGATTTTCCATTGCTGGCACCACTTACAGCTCGCGCCTGATGTTCGGGACGGGCAAGCAAGTGCCTTACCCCTTGATGCGCGAGTGCATCGACGCCACAGGCGCCCAAATCGTCACCGTGGCCATACGCCGCATCCCCGAGGGTGAGAAGTCTGGCGAATCTCTCCTCGATCACCTCAAGGGGCTAACGCTCTTGCCTAACACAGCGCTGTGCTACAACGTCAAGGACGCGGTTTTGACAGCTCAGCTGGCGCGCGAGCTTCTCCAAACGAACTTAGTCAAGCTCGAAGTCATCGGCGACGCGGACACTCTCTTCCCCGACAACGAGGGCCTGCTCGAAGCCGCGCGCATCTTGGTCAAGGATGGCTTCACCGTCTTGCCGTACTGCCTGGACGACCCTATCGTGTGCCGCAAGCTGCAAGACATCGGCTGTGTGGCCGTGATGCCTTTAGCCGCTCCGATCGGCTCCGGCCTGGGCATACGCAACCCCACGAACCTGCAGATCATCATCGAGAAGTCCCATGTCCCTGTCATCGTGGACGCAGGAGTTGGCACGGCTTCGGACGCAGCCCTGGCCATGGAGCTCGGCGCGGACGGTGTGCTCCTGCAAACGGCGGTCTACGGAGCCAAAGAGCCGCTCAAGATGGCCCAGGCCATGAAGCACGCGATCCAGGCCGGAAGATTAGCTTTCGAGGCCGGACGGATGCCCAAGAAGCTGTATGCCACCGCTTCGAGCCCACTCGAAGGCATCGTGAACGCGTAAATTCCCACCAGAATCCTGCAGCCCGCTGTAAGTACTTGCAGTGGGCTTTTCTGACTTCTCACTTCAGCGCCAGAGCCACCCACAGCGGAACCGTCATCAAGCCCAACGCGTAGCACACCAGGCAAGCGTTGGGAATCAGCCTCATTTCATACCCGTGCTGGCGCGCAAAGACGGGGACGTTGATCGCGGGAGGAGCCGCGAATTCCAGCATCAAGAGCACCCACACCACGCGGTCGCCGCCGCTGCCCACGCTGGGCAGGAACTGGCGCAGCAGCAAGAAGCCCAAAAGCGGCCACACGATCATCTTGGCCAGCGCGATTTCGCTGATGGCGCGCTTGAAGCGCATCTGGCTCAGGTTCGCTGGCAGCGAGACGCCGATCGAAGCGCCCAGAACCAGAGTCGCCAGGGGAACCGTGATGTCACCTATGAGCTGAGCCGCTCCGACCGAGCCGCTGGGCGAAGCGTCGCCGAAGAGGAGCTGCCACGCCATCGTCTTGTCGAGCGAGTGCAGAGCATCGTGGAAGAGGCCGAAGAGCAAGATCGAGCCGACCGTGGCGCAGAACGTGGGCGTCAAGATCACGCGCGGATTGAAGCCCTTCTTGTGCAGCAAGAGGCGCGAGCCGCACAGCCATAAAGCCGCGTTGAAGGGAGCGATGACCACAAACAGCAAGATCGAAGCGCGCGGGAATTCCTGGGGCGGCAAGATGGCCTGCAGCATGGGCAAGACGAAGAAGCCCGCGTTCTGGAAGCCGACCAGCATGGCGGCCTCGTTGTTGTCGTCGTGGCGCCGCGAGATCAGCGAGCCCAGCCCCAAGCCGCCCAGCGTGATGCCGCCGCCGATGAGCAGATACCACGGCCAGGCCGGGAACTGAGCCGGGTCAAAGCCCGTCGCGAAGCGATGCACGATCTGGCAGGGCAAGGTCAAAAGCGCGATCAAGGCTCCCAAGGGCTGCAGCGCGCTTTCGGGCAGCCATTGGCGCCTCACGAACCAGAAGCCGGCCCCGGCCATGGCGAAGACTTTGAGCGTGCCAGACAGCGCCACCAGAAACGCTTGCGAGAAATTCGCGTCGAAGAAATTCATTCAGCCGCGCCAGTTTAGAAGGCGCCAGGCAACGAGCAAGTACTTGGCACACGGATTCGAGCATTATTTATGGCGATGAAAAGCAAGTTACAGCAGTGGCGAGAGTACAAACGAGTCTGGGGGATGTGGAGGAACTGGGGGAACTGGGGGCAGAAAGGAGTGCGACCAAAGACCAAGACAGAAGTAGCCAAATTCAACCAAAATTGGGCCAGGCATAACCGCGACGACATTGTCCAGGCAGCATTCCAACGCGCTCAGGTACGCGCCTCGGCTCGCTCTCTGCCTCGCTTGATGCTTGTGACGGACACGGCGCGGATGCAGCCCTCGTTCGATGAATCCATCCGCGCGGCGCTGCAAGATGGAGCGCGCTTGATCTTAGTGCGAGAGAGACACATTCCCTCGAACCCGAAAGCCAGCGATCTCGACGAAGATCAGCACGAAGATCAGCGTCACATTTATGGGAGACATGGCCGGAAGCGAACGCCCGCCATCAAATTCAACCAAGATCAGCGTCACACCTTTAGCACTGCATGGCCATTCGGCGCGCGCGTCCTGCTCTGCACCAGCATTCCCGCAGCGTACCGAGGCGGGTTCAGAGACAGCATCCACTTCAAGTGGCACGCTCTGGTCGCGCACTCCATACGCCGCGCCGTCAGCCACGGGCTGATGTGCGGCGTCTCCACGCACTCAATTGAAGAAGCGCAGCAGGCACAGGAAGCAGGCGCGCACTACATTGTTCTCGGCTCCATCTTCGCGACCGCTTCGCATCCCGGAGCCGAGCCGCTGGGCCTGCAAGTACTTGCAGAAATCGCACGCGAAATCCGCATTCCCATCTTCGCCATCGGCGGCATCAATTCGCGTAACGCGCGCTCGTGCCTTGATGCCGGAGCGCACGGGGTCGCGGCCATTCGCGCGGCTTGGGAGCCAGACGAGCGGCGCGAGCTGCTGCGCGTGGTTGGGCAAGCGTAAAGACGCTGCAAGTACTTGAGCGCGAGGTTTGTGCTTGGGAGCGGATTTTGTGGTTAATTGAATATGTTTGAGGAGGAATTAAGTCGTGCCAACCTACGAATATTCGTGTCCCGAGTGCGGGCATCGCTTCGACATCTGGCAGCCCGTGGGCTCGGCTGCTCCGGCCTGCGAGAAGTGCGGGCACCAGACCAAAAAGATCTTTCATCCCTCGCGCGTCATCTTCAAAGGCCCAGGCTTCTACGTGACGGACCTGGCTTCAGAAAAATCCGCCGCGAGCAAAACAAAAGAGAGCGCCGAGTCTTCTAAGAGCGACTCGAAAGAGGCCGCGCCCTCCGAAGCCAAGGCCGAGGCCAAAGCCGACACCAAAAGTGAAGCCAAGAGCGAAAGCAAAGAAGCCGCGCCCGCAAGTACTTCAGGAGCTGCCACGGGCGGCGACAAGAAGTAGCAAGCCACCATGTCCTCACACACACTGAAGATGGTCAAGAACATCGGGTGGAAATCCTTCAAGGACAACCCCGAGCGCTTCCGAGCCCACGCCCGCACCATCGCGCCCTGGTATCTGCACAACCGCATCCGCTCGCTCGTGCTGCCCTACGAGCAGCAGGTCTGGGGCAAGCAGGACGGGCGCTCGCAGAACCCGCGCTTCATCACCATCAAGCCGACCTTCCGCTGCAACCTGCGCTGCTCATTCTGTCGCTACGTCGCCAACGGCCAGGTCTTTGGCAAGGCCGACTACTTCCGCGAGGACGAATGGATCAAGCTCGTCGATGAAGTCGCGCCTTATAAACCCTACTTCGCCATCACGGGCGGCGAGCCCCTGATGTTCCCCGGCATTGGAGCCCTGCTCAAGCGAATGCAGCATCACAAGCTGCACGTCGCGATGGTCACCAACGGAACACTGCTCGAACGCAAGGCCGAGGAACTGATGGAATCGCCGCCGGCCAGTCTTCAAGTCTCGATTGATGGGCCTAAAGATGTGCACGACAAGATGCGCATGGTCGATGGCACTTTCGATAAGGCGTTTCGCGGCCTGAAGAAGCTGAGGGACTTGAAGCAGGAGCTGCACTCGAACAAGCCCGCCATCGCGATCAACTCGGTGATTACGGGAGACAACTACCGCAATATGCCGCGCATGGTCGAGGTGGCGGCTGAGCTGGGCGCGGACGTCTTGCAGTTCCAGCACTTCTGGTTCATGACGCCGGGCATGGTGGATTCGCACAACCACCAGTGGGGCGACTGTATGCCCATCGACCCCGAGGAAATGGGCACCACGGACACCCACGGCGTCGATGCCGAGGAGCTGTTCTCGATCATGCAACAAGTCGAGCGCGATGCTCCCTTGCCCGTTGTGTTCTACCCCGAGCTCAACCGCGAGGAAGTGGACATCTACTACAACGCGCCCGAGACGCTGATTCGCCCTCGCACGCCGGGCTGCGCTTGGCTGCAGACGGCGATCTTCCCCAACGGCGATGTCAGCCCATGCTTCAACCACGTGATGGGCAACATCCGCGACACACCGTTCATGGAGATCTGGAACAACCAGAAATTCCGCGAGCACCGCATGAGGCTGGCCGAGCACGGCGCTCTACCGATTTGCGCCCGCTGCTGCGCCTATCACCGCTACGATTAGAACTGCAAGTACTTGAGAAGCCCGCCTGAACACACAGGCGGGCTTTTTGGTAGATGCCAGAGCAACCGGTTTCCGGTTTAGCATGGCGCTGAGGTAGTTATGAGGAGAATTTTCCTGATAATACCATGTTCGGCGGCTGCGCGCGGCTTGGCTGCGTGCGCTACAATGAATAAGTAGGTAATGCGCTGTGAGGATGCTAAGAATGCTCGACCAAATTGATGATATTGATTGGAAAACTGACTGGCTTTATCAACTTGTGTTTCGAAAGGTTGAGCGCGCTTGGCAGACGTGTCGGCTTGACTCAAAGGCTTGGCAATATGTTCTTGTTGGGGAGTGGTTATCGGCTCAAGGCTCCCGTTGTGGTGGTAATTTGATGCGGGGATGGATTAGAGATGAAAGCGGATTGCGCGAGATTAGTTCAGAGGAGTTCAAGCAGCACAAGCGGAAGATTCACGGGCGTATTTATCCCTTTGTGCTTGTGTCCTTCCATATTGATGCAAATCGGCAGCAGGTGACTATTGGTGAACACCAAGCATCTACTGCGGGTGCTGGTCGCAGGTATTTGGTAAAAGGCGAAGGAGAATCAGCTTATCTTGTGCCAGACCCATCGGGAGGATTCTGGGTTTCGTGACCATCGTTCCGGCATTAAGAGTCACCAACAGCCGCCGAACAAGGCGCTGCACCCGACCGCCTACAGCCTGCGCTCCCGTCGCTCGTTCCTCGCTCTGGTCGCTCCGGCTTCCGGCGGCGGGTGAGTTTGGCCGTTCACACGAAGCTGCATCCAATCATTCGCAGCCAATCTGGGCATTAGGTATTGCAAGTACTTGAGGGCCACCTGGCAAATCAGGTGGCCCTTTTCGTCTTGGCAAGTACTTGCCGTTATACTGCCTGCGATTTCTCGCCCAAAGGACTCTTCTTCGTGAACACCCGCTTCCTCCTCTGCCCGCCGCGTTCACTGCTGCTTGGCGCTTCGCTTTCCTTCCTCACGCTGGTGCATTCTCCAGTTCGCGCTCAGGATGCTGCGGCCAATGGCGCAGCCAACGCGCCGCGCACGGCTCTTGTTACCTCGCTGCGTGGAGGCGACCTGACTCTGGATGTGGGAGCGCAGCAGAACGCGGTGCGAGGAGCCGTCTTTTCCATCGCGCGCGATGGGCGCGTGCGGGCGCGCGTGCAGATCACGCAGGTGCGCGACAACGATTCCTCGGCTCGCGTCCTCAACGCCGATGATGGCTTCGTGCTGGCCGTGGGCGACACCCTTCAGTTCCAAAACATTCAGCCCGTGGCCGAAGCTCCCGTTCAGCCCACAACACCAGCTCAGCCTGTCACTCCAGCTCAGCCTGTGACGCCGCCCGCGCCGCAGCCTCAGAACAACACGCCAGCTGTTCAAACGCCTCCTGTGACGGTGCCTCAACCTGTTGCTCCGGCGCCGCCTCTCTCAACGGGAAGTTCCACGACGGGCGTTGTGCCTCCCGCTGCGAACACAACGGTTTCGGCCACGATCCTGGCGATCAACGGCACGAGCATCACCTTTGATGCTGGAGCCGACAAGGGCGTGCGCTCGGGTTCGCGCGTGGCCATCACGCGCAACGGCGATGTGGTGGCTCTGGCCCGCATCACCGTCGTGGAGGCCAACCGCTCAACAGGCGAGATCATCTTCTCGGACTCGACTTCCGGCGGCGCTCAGGTCGGCGATGTGGCTCCCCTGCTTGCTTCAACGGGAACGCCCTTGAACTCGGGCATCACCTCGCCTCAGACGGGCTCAACTTCTGGAACGGGCTCGGGCACCAACGTGACGCCTACTCTTCCCATCGAGAAGAACAACATCCCGGCCACGCCCGTGAGCTTCGAGACCGGGGCCTCGGACGAAGTCGTGCCACGAGCGGATGAAAGCTATTCTTACCTCGCGGCTCTGGCGGGCGCCAGACTACTGCCGCCTGAGTATCCGGCCTACCTGTTCCACGACGAGGGCTCGCGCCGCCACCGCACCGAAGAGGACCTCACCCTTTCGCGCGCCCAGATCGCGACTTTGACACTGGGCGCCCTGCGAGCGGCGCGCGCCAAAGAGGACGCGAACGGAGACAAGGGCAACATCAGCGGAACCGTGGAGGCGGCTCTGCGCGCTCTGGGAGCCAAGTATCCAAAGGATCTGCAAGTACTTGGAGCCACGCCCGAGGAATTGCAAGCTATGGGCATCAGCCCCGCGCTGCAGAAGAAGGGTTCGAGTGTTGGCGGAGGCATTGTCTCGGGCGCAGGTACAGGCAGCGGCTCGATGGAGGTGGGTGCTCCGGGCTCGGCTGCGGGGACGGGAAGCGGGCACAGGTTTGTGATCGGCGTCTCGGGGCGCGAGCAGGCGACTCTGGTTTCAGGAGCGGGGCGCGATACGGCGCCTGGGCCGTTCTCGGAAAGCCAGGGCGGGCTGCGGCTGCGCTCGGGGCTGGACACGCGCACCAACATCTTCGGCAGCGGGGGGCAGGATTTGCGGTTCTTCGCTCAGCTCAACGCCGGCAACCGCGTCTCGGCCACGCAGAAGGGCGGCTTTAACCTCGATCAGGCTTACGTCGAATACAACGCGCACAAGCTGCTGCGAGGGCTGACCATTGAGGCCGGGCGCGACGAGATCTGGTGGGGGCCGGGGCACTTCGGCACGATGCTGCTCTCGGACGTGCCCGGCCCGCTCAACCTGATCCAGACCACCTTTGAGCGCGGCTCTTACCGCTTGCAGGGTTTGTATGCTCCCATTGATCGCGGGCCTATGGGCGGCAGCCGCTCACTGTATGGGCACAACCTCTCGGTGCAGATCGGCAAGCAGGCGCGCATCGGCTTCGCAGAGACCCTGCTGCTGCCTCGCAACCGCCTGGATGCTGCCTCGTTCATCGGGGCCTTCTCGCCGATTCCTCTGTTCACAATCGAGCGGGCGCGCAACCGCAACACCTCGCCCAGCAACGGCAACATCCTGACCGAAGCCTACATCGAGACCAGCCTGGCGCGCGGTCTTCGGGGCACGGGCGAGTTCCTGATCGATGACCTGGGCGTCAACGCCAACAACATCCTGCGCGACAGGCTGGGCGCTCTGTTGGGCCTGCACCTCTTCACGCCGCGCGACCCGGCCAAGCTGGGCCTGTTCGCCGAGTATGCCAACCTACAGGGGCGCACCTACCTCGCGCTGCAATCGCCCAACGACTCGGACTACTACTACCACGGCTACCCCCTGGGCTATCCCGTGGCCCCCGTGCCGGGCGTGGCCATCAACGGCGGCGCCCAGAGCCTGCGCCTGGAAGCCTACTGGCGCCCCCAGGCCAGGCTGCGCGTGGGAGGAGGGCTCGAACTGGCGGACCTGAACTCGGAAGACGCTTTCCGCACCCGCCAGCAGATCATCAGGCTGCGCGCCTCGTATGACCTGTCGCGCAGCTTTACGCTGGTGGGACGCCTGCAGCGTACCACGACCGACAGCCCCAAGTTGGCGCAGGGCACCTTCACGCAGAACGTGCTGCAGCTCGAAATTGTACGCACCTATTAGCCTTCCGTTGCCTCAAGTACTTGCCCAGGCCAGGCGCATCGGCAAGTACTTGAGGCGGTTGGCGCCCGTATTCCACGTCCCTGTTTCCAAACGAACGCCGAAGCCGCTTTGAAAGCCAAAAGTTGCTCAGGCACCTTGCGGTATCGGGTGAGCAGCGCATACACTGGCGCAGACCATTTGATGGCAACTTGAAGGAGAGATTCAATGAAGATGAACCGTTTTGCATTGTTGGCTTTGGTTGGCAGCGTTCTCGCCAGCGCTCTGATGATGGGTTGTGGCGGCGGCAGCGATAGCAACGATGCCACTGGTCCGGCAACTAGCTCCAACAGCGGCGGCGGCCCCGGTGGCAACAGTGGCGCTGGCAACAGCGGCGCGGGCAGCACCAATAGCGCCAGCAACAAGACCCCGTAGTTCGACACCAGACGTAAAAAGCCCCGCGAGCAATCGCGGGGCTTTTTGCGTCTTCTTGCAGAGCGTTCCAAGGCGCTGCAGGCACGGGCTCAAGTACTTGCAGGGCGCGGGCTTCACGGCTTGAGCAGATCTTCGACCAGCGCTTTTTCCTCTTGCAGCTCGCGCACGCTGGCCTCGATTCGGGAGCGCGCGAAGTCATTCAGCGGCACGCCAGGCACGACCGAAAGCTGGCTGCCGTCCGAGCGGATCGGGAACGAGCAGATCAGGCCGCGCTCGACGCCATAGGAGCCATCCGAGGCCAGGGCAACCGAGTGCCAGTTGTCGCCCTGGGTTGGAGCCTCAATGGAAAGCACGCTGTCGATAACGGCGTTGGCTGCGCTGGCCGCTGAGGACGCGCCCCGGGCATTCAACACAGCGCCTCCTCGACTCTGAACGCCCGTGATGAACTCGTCTTCGAGCCAGGCGCGGTCAGCAATGGCATCTGTCAGGGGAAGGGCGTTAATGCGAACGTTGGAAAAGTCGGGGAACTGAGTGGACGAGTGGTTGCCCCAGATGGCCAGCCTGTCCACCTTCGAGACAAGGACGCCCGCCTTGTGAGCCAGCATGGTGCGAGCGCGATTCTCGTCCAGGCGCGTCATGGCGAACCAGCGTTCCTGGGGAACATCAGGCGCGTTGCTCATGGCGATCAAGCAGTTGGTGTTGCAAGGGTTGCCCACGACCAGCACGCGCACATCCGCAGCCGCGTTGTTCTGGATGGACTTGCCCTGGCCCACGAAGATGCGGCCGTTGACTTCGAGCAGATCCTTGCGCTCCATGCCAGCCTTGCGCGGCACGCTGCCTATGAGCAGCGCCCAGTTCACGCCTCGAAAGCCCTCGTCCAGCTCCACCGTGGGCACGATGCCTTGCAGCAGAGGAAAGGCGCAATCGTCCAGCTCCATGACCACGCCTTCCAGAGCGGCCTGAGCGGATGGAATCTCGATCAGGTGCAGGATAACTGGAGTGTCCGGCCCGAACATCTGGCCCGAAGCGATGCGAAAGGCCAGGGCGTAGCCGATCTGCCCCGCGGCTCCCGTGATGGCGACTCGAAATGGTGCGTTCATCATTCTCCTCTCAACGTGTTTTGCGGAAACCCAAGTACTTGCAGCACGCGCTATTCGTGTGGCCTCTGCAAAAGTATCCACACAATTTTACCCAGGTTCAGGTTTAGTGTTGACGCGGGGCGCGGGGATAGCTACAATTGTATGGCTGTTTGAGATGATTGTTTAAATTGATTGAGCCTGAACCAAAAGTGGCTCTGGATTGAGGATAGAGAATGCCGGCGATTGATCTTCCGCGTTTGATGGGCTTCGACCTGGGGCCGCTGCAGCAGTTAGATGGGCAAATGAACGACGCCGTGCGCTCCGAGCACACCGATCGTCGTCGCAAAATCGAAGAGCGCAAGCAGCGCAAGCAGAAGAAGAAGAAGCGCAAGCGTCGTCAGGCCCAGGACGACTAAAGCAAAGTTTAGGGGATGAGGGCGCAGGAAAAAAAAGAGGACAAGCCGCTGCAAGGACTTTAAGCAGCAGCCCTCCTGCTTTACCCTCCGCCTTCATCCCCTTCTGCGGCTGGATAGCTCAGTTGGTTAGAGCAACGGCTTCATAAGCCGTAGGTCGGGGGTTCGAATCCCCCTCCAGCTACTTCAACACCCGACAAGCCACTGGCTTGCCGGGTGTTTTCGTCTCTGCTCTCAGGCCCCTGTTTCCCAACATATTGCTGTTTCATTCACGTTCAGAACAGAGGTGTAAGACGAGCAAATTGAAGCCTCCAAAATCGGCTCAAGCCGGAGCGTTGGCGAGCGCGAATCGTCTTGCAAGAAGCTTTTGCGAGACGATTCCAATGACCTTTGCCACGGCTTCTTGCGCGCCTGCTTCAGCCTCGCTTCACGGTGCTTGCGGCTCAGCTTCCGAGCACGATTTAGAAGAGCGCGTTGTCCAGGCCGAGAGGCGGGCGGCGGCTCTGGCGCGCGGTCTGGCGGGTGGTTCCAGCCGAGGTGAGTGGGAGGAACTGGTGGCTGTGGCTCGCGCGTGCCTGCTCTTGCGGGCACGCGAAGGCGGAAGCGCCGAGAGGTTTTATGAGGCCCATTCCGCGCGCGATGCCATCGCTTCGTGCCGCGTGCTGGACTCCTCAGCTCAGTTCGCGCCTCAGAGCTCGCCTCAAGAGGCTCGCCGCTCGGGGTTGCTGGCAGCGCTGGCTTTCGCCTCGTGCGGCAACTTCCCTTCGTCTCAGGTAGCGGTGCGGCGCACCTTCCCCGGCCTCAAGCCGCGCTCGCAGGGCCAGGCGATCTTGCTGCTCTGCTCGGCTCCCAGCGTAGCCTCTGATGTGGTTCTGGAAGGAGGTTGGGGCAGGGCGCGCAAGTACTTGCACGCCTTGCAGCGTTTCCTTGGGCGCGGCGATGATGGCTCGCGCGAAGAGTTGCGTGCGGTTTGGGCGTGGGCTCAGGAAGAAGTTGAAGAGGAACTGGAGAGAGCGCTGGCAAGCGTGGCTGTGGAGCACATCGAGCTGCTGTCTACGGCTCGTGCTCTGAGAGGAGGCTGGATCGAGAGCAGTGGCGCTCTGGAGCGCATCCTGGAAGATGGGCTGGGCTTGCTGCTGCCGCCTCAGCGCGAGGCTCTGGGCGCGCGCAGGCTGCACGAGCAGAGCCCCAACGCCGTGATCGCGCTGCCTCCCGGCACGGGCAAGACGCTGCTGGGCGAAGTGTGCGCTCTGCAAGCTCTGGGCTCAGGCGAGGCGGGAGAGGGTGGTTGGGCTTGCTTCGTGGTGCCTTACGTGGCTCTGGGGCGGCAGGTCGCTTCGGCCCTGGAGCGCCACGCGCCGCGCGAGGTGAAGGTCCATCGTCTGCTGGGCGGCGAGGGCTCGTTCTCGACCTCCGAAGGCGCTTCGGTTGTGGTCGCCACACCCGAGCGCCTGGATTCGTTGCTGCGCGGCTCGCCTCAGTTAGCGAGCGGGCTCAGGATGGTGGTGTGCCACGAGGCGCACGGCGTGGGCGACGAGGCGCACGGCGTGGGCGACGAGGCGCGCGGAGTCAGGCTCGAAGGCCTGCTGTCGCGCCTGCTGCTGATGCAGCGTAGCTCAGCCGGAAGGGGGCCTCGGCTGGTGTTGCTGTCGGCTTCGGTGCGCCGCCCTCGTGCTTTGCAGGCCTGGGTCGGGGCGCCCGATGAAATGGTCGTGACGGCGAGTTGGTGCGCCACGGCCCGGCGCCTGGCCATCTGGAGGCTCGACGGCACGCTCGAATGGCACACGGGAAGCGACAACCCTTCGCGCCGCGCTCTGCTCGCCTCGGCTGAACCCGGCGCACGCGAACCCGGAGCGCCTCAAGTACTTGAGGCTGCTGGAAACGCTCAGGCGGTGGCTTGGCCATCGGAGTTTGGGCGCTTGCCCCTGGCGCCTCGCGAGCGCGGCCTGCGCTCAACGGATGCCTGGGTCGCGATGCAGAAGGGAGAGGACGGCGTGCGGGCCAACATCAGCGGGCTGGTTTCGCATCTTCACGAGCACTTCGGCGGCGCGATATTGTGCGTGTGCGCCACCAAGAAGGGCGCGCGCCAGCTCGCCACATCGCTTTCGGCTGAGCTCTCAGTCCGGCCAGTGGGAGACAACGCCCAGCGCGCCATCGAGCTGATTGAGAAGAACTTCTGCTTCCTCAAACCCCTGGCTGGCGCGCTGGCAAAGGGTGCGGCCTGGCACCACGCGGGCCTGCCCCATAAGGTGCGCGAAGCCATCGAAGCTGCCATCAAGAGCGGCGAGATTTCGACTGTGGCCTCGACCACGACCTTGGCCGAGGGCGTGGACTTTCCGTTCCGCTGGACCATCCTGGTCGATTGGCTGGGCTGGAGCGCGGGCGGGCGCGCGCCCCTTTCGCGCTGGCTGTTGCGCAACATCGTGGGGCGCTGCGGGCGCGCAGGGGCCTGGACTGAGGGCGACACCATCGTTTACGAGAATCCTCTGGGCGACCGGGCCTTCACCGAGATGCCTCAGCGAGCGCGTTGGATCGAGCACCTGTGCCTCGAACCCGGCCCCAGCGAAGCCCGCTCGGCTCTGCAAGTACTTGCAGTCTCGGACGCGCCTCCCGAGTGGCTGCAAGCGGCTCTGGAAACGCAGCTTCTGGCCGCAGTGGGCGAGAACAAGTGGCGCTCCATCCAAGAAGCGGCTCAGCAATTCGCGGATGCTCTCTACGCGCGCCACCGCAAGATCGATGTGCGCCCCTTGCTCCAGCAAGCTCTGCACGAGTGGGCAAACCATGACGAGCCACTGGTCGTGGAAGAGGACGGGCAGTTGAGCTTGACTGCTATAGGCCAGGCGTTTCGGGCCGCTGCCGTCTCGCCCTCGACGGCGCGGCGGCTGCTGCAAGTACTTGAGGGCCAGCCCCTGAAGTGGCAGCGCGAGGCGGCTGGAGCGGGCGCTCTGCTGCTGTGCGAGTTGGACGGCGTGCCCGAGCAGAGCCATGAGAGCTGGCGCAAGGTCGCCCTGAAGCAGCGCAACCGCTTTCCGCTCAAGCGCGAGGACGCCTCGCTCGTGCTCGAAGCCTGGCTGCGCGGCGAGGCGCCCGAGGAGATCTTCGCGCTGCTGCCCTCAACGCAAAGCTCCGCTCGCGCACCTCGCTTCGAGGACTGGCTCGACGGCGGAGGCATGGAGGAAACCACTTCCACGCTCTCCGATTGGTACGCGGACCTCGACAAGTGGGCCGAGTGGCTGCGCTCTGTTCCCCAATCCTTCCTGCCCTTCCTGATGCGCGCCTGCGCTCAGATCGCGCCCCTGGCTCAAGACGGCGAGCTTCAGGCCGCGCCCAAGCCCTGGCTCGCGTGGGCCGAGATGTTCGAGGCCGGCCTGAACTCAAGGCAGGCGCTCGGGTGGAAGGCCACGGGCGCTCCTGGCACGCGCAAGGCCCTGTGCGCGCTGGCCAACTGCCTCGAAGTCCAGGAGAACCCATCGCGCCAGACGCTCCAGGCTGCTCTGCTCAAAGCACAGAAGCAATTGGGCGCCCTGTCGCCCGATGGCCGCTCTCTCGAAGGTTTCGCCCTCTGGCGCGGCCTGGAGCTCGCCCCAGACAAGGATAAGCGGCTGGCGGCCTAATGCAACACTCCCAGGCTATCTTAGAGATTCAGTCACCAATTCCCTGACGTTTCGTCCCAGTATCTTGAGCGCGATTCAGGCCTCGTTCAAACCCATTTTCCCTGGAGAAATCGGCCTCAAGTACTTGACGAGAAGACCTTTTTTTAGTATGATTTCATTCAGTTCAGTGAAGAGTTTCGCGGCTTGTATTTCGCTCTGAATGAGGAGCGGATGCGGGCTGTGGAATCATCAGGAGGGACGTAATGGCGACCAAGAAAGCGGTGCGTGAGGACGTGGAGCGGAGCGAGGACGTGTCTGAGGCCGAGTCTGCGAGCAGTGGGCGCGAGGTGACGATGAGCGAGGAGATGTCGGAGGGCTCGCTGCCGGTTCCTGCGGATGTGTTCCCTGACTTCGCGGTTTCTCTGGAGGAGGCGGGGCGCAGGATCGCGATGCTTAAGCAGTTCGTGCGCGAGCACATGGTTGAGGGCGAAGATTACGGCGTGATTCCAGGAGCTTCGCCCAAGCCCACGCTGTTCAAGCCCGGCGCCGAGAAGCTGAACGCGATCTTCGGGCTGGCTCCCGTGGTCGAGATCACCAACCGCGTGGAGGACTGGGACGCGGGCTTCGCGGCCTACGAGATCAAGGTGATCTTGATGAACAAGCGCACGGGAGCGGTCGAGGCCGAGGGCATCGGCAACTGCAACTCGCGCGAGAGGCGCTACAAGAACCAGGACGCGGCCAACATCGCCAACACCCTGCTCAAGATGGCCAAGAAACGCGCCCTGATCGACGCCACGCTCTCGGCCACGCGCGCCTCGGGGATGTTCACCCAGGACCTGGAGGACATGGACTTTTCCGAGCGCAACGGAAGCTCCAGCCGCGACTCGCGCGACCGCGATGCGGGCCGCGAGAAGAGCAACGGCTTCGTCCCGGCCTCGCGCGCCCGCGAGGAGCGCGAGGGCCGCGACGGTGACGGGCGCGATGGAGACAACGGCGGCAACACCTTGTCCGAAGCTCAATACGGCGCGATCCTCGCGATTGGCAACAAGGTCTACGGGCGCAACGCGCGCGAGGAAGTGGCCAGGGAAGCGGGCAAGTCCATCGCCAACCTGAGCAAAGGCGAGGCGAGCGCCCTCATCGACCGCCTGCGCGCCATGGGCGGCTAAAGCCGGGATAGAAGACACAGAAGGCCGCGCAAGTACTTACACTTGCGCGGCCTTCTGCGTCTTGCTCTGGGTCAGGATTGAGCTTGGTGCTGTTGAACCATGAGCAACGATTCCTCGTACGCGCCGCCCAACTCAAGGCGAGTGATGTCTCTGAAGCTGTAGCGTCGAACTCGATTCCACACGGCAGAAGGGCTAATCTCTTCCAGCGTGACTGTTTTCGCCGTCAGTTTCTGAACGCGCCCGATAAAGCAAGTTCGGGCGTTCATCAGCTCTCGGTGGATGGTGACAAGAGGAAAAAGAGCTTGAGCCGAGGCGAGCAAGGCGGGGAAGCTGGATAAGTCAAGCTCAGGCTGCCGAACTGGCTCGATTCCCTTGAGCTTGAGAGCTCGATTAAGAAAGAACGCCGAATCATCTCTGATCCGGTAACGCCGGATGTCCTCGCTGCGCAGGATGATGTAGCCGTTGAGGTTAATAAAGTTGGGGTCGATGGCATGGAGCATGACAAACAACTTGCTCACGCCAACCACGTAGCCATCTATTTTGTCCTGAATTTCAGGTGACCTGTCCATCCTGACTATTTGGCCTTCGTCCCATGGCGTCGCCAAACTTCCGTACCACTTGTTCATCGGCTTCGGTTTATCCCAGCGCGGCCTTCAAGTACTTGAGGCCTCACTCTGGCATCATCTTGAGCGCGTCCTGGCGCGTAGGAAGCGAGGGGATAGCGCCCCGGCTTTGCGTTGAGAATGCTCCACAGGCGTTGGCTAAGCTGACCAGGCTCGACCAGTTCAGCTCGGCCCACGAAGCAGGCTTCACACCCGAGAGCTCGCTGAGCAGGCCCGCGACAAAGGCATCGCCCGCGCCCAGGGTGTCCACGGCCTGCACCTTCAGGCCTTCGATCCAACCGCTCTGGCCACCGGCGTGGAAGTAAGCTCCATCCGAGCCGCGCGTGATGACCACGGCTCGCGGCCCCATCTCGCGCACCTCGCGGGCGGCCTGCTCGATGTCCGAGGTGCCGCACACCAGCTCCAGCTCCTCGTCCGCGATCTTGACCAGGTCAGCTAAGGGCAGCACGCGGCGCACCAGCTCAAGGGCTTCGCCTTGATCGTCCCAGATCGAGGCGCGCCAGTTGGGGTCGTAAGAGATGGCCAGGTTTCGGTTCTTAGCCTCGGCGATGGCCAGCATCTGCGTCTCGCGCGAAGGGCTCTGCGACAGGCTCACGCTGCCGCAGTGCAGCATCGAAGCGCCTTCCAAACAGGCGGCGTCAAAGTCCTGGGGCTCGAAAGTCGAATCGGCTCCAGGGTTGCGATAGAAGCAGATGTCCTTGCGCCCGTCCTCTCTGGTGGCCACGAACGCCATCGAAGTACGAGCCCAAGCGCTGGCGCGCAGGAAAGCGCAGTCCACATCAGCCTCCTCAAGTACTTGGCGCAGCCAGTCGCCAAAGGGATCGCGCCCAACCTGGCCCACAAAGCGTGCGTGCCCGCCCAATCGCGCGATTCCAGCCGCCACATTCGCGGGAGCGCCGCCGGGAGCCTTGAGGAAGCTGGGCGTCTGGGCCAGCGAGTGGCCGCTCGGCCCGACCATATCGACCAGCAACTCGCCGAAGCAAACCACGGCTGAAGACGAAGGGGCCTCTGATAACTGCGATGAAGAGTTGGGCTGAGGTGAAGCAGGGATTGGGGTTGGCATCATCTTGTCAGGAGGTTTTACTTGGGCCGCTCGTTGACGCCTTCACGGGAGACGGGAGCCAGACGAGAGCCACTAAATCATCAACCCGGCCCACGCACTCATCGCAGCTTCATCGCTTTCTCACTATTCCCTGGCCGGGGCTTCTCCTTGCGGCGCGCTCGATGGCGCGGCAGGCGAGGAGATTGTACCAGCCGCCGCCCCTGCTTTGGCGTTTAGGGCGGCGCTCAAGGAGAGCATGAAGCAAATTTTCATCTGGGCTGTTGTCGCTGCGGGAACTTTGGGAGCCAGTCAGGCTCAAGCCGGCTCGGGCCGCGCCTCATATGATAGGCACACCGGAGCCATGGTCACAGCCGCGCGCAACGAGCCCATCGGCAGCGTCCTGCGCGTGACCAATCCACAGAATGGCCGCTCCGTCGTTGTTACGGTCAACGACAGAGGGCCGTTCTCACCGCCTGGCCGCGTGCTGGATTTATCGACTGGAGCCTTCTCCGCCATCTACGGCGGCCTGGGCCGAGGCCAGGGGCCAGTTGAATACGAAGTGATCTCGCACGGCGGGTTGCGAAGCGAGCCTTCCTCGCGCGGCGGTTCACCCCGCCAACGCTACAGCCACAAGCGCAGGCACCACTGGCGCCACCGCTGAGCCAAGTACTTGCAGAGCCCCGCGCGCAAGCGTGGGGCTTTGTGCTGCGTGTCACACTGCGCTCATGCGACCACAGAACGACCCGGACATCCGCAAATACGACAGCCCCGGCGAGATGATCCCGTGTCCCGAGTGCCACGCCTGGATGCTGCCTCTCAAGTCCTACGAAATCCCCGGCAGCACCGAGTCTGCGGGCATAGGCGCTGAGCCTTTGGAGTTCCTGCTCTGGGGCTGGTGGGCGTTCGTGTACAACTACGTCTACGACCACTTCACCTTCGAGAATCGCAAGAAGAAGCTGCTCGAACTCAAGCGCCAGACCTTGCCTCAGTTCCCCAACAGCCTCGTCTGCCCGCGCTGCCTGCACCTCAACAAGCGCCCGTGAAGGCTCCGAGCCGCTGCAAGCACTTGCGAAACCTTTGAAGGTGCAGTTTTCCGCGCCCTTCTCGGTATTATGACGCAAATCTGCCGGGTAATTAGATTGTTCGGCGGCTGCACGCCAGGGCAAACGCACGAGCATTTCCTGAGTTTTTGCGCCTGGAGCCGCAGCCTGGAATCCGTGGCTGTATGTCCGCCTGTGTAAATACGGCTCCTGCAAGTACTTGTAGGAGCCCCCTCCACCACAAAACTCAGGAAATGCTCGTGCGTTTGCCCTGCGGCTGCACGCGGCTTGGTTGCGCGCCATACCGTCAGAATGATAAAGTCGAATAGATGAAGTTCTACGTTTACGCAGGAGATAAAGCCGTCGGGTGGTCGGATTTGCCTAATGCTGACCCGCCGATGGGCGTCGTCTCTGGGTCGTTTCATCCAAACGATGAATACAAGGAAATACAAGTTGTCATTCGTGAGCATCATTTATATGATGGCTGTTTGGGCAGAATAGATGAGGACAAGCTAAAGCAAGCGCGGCAGAAAATACACACGCTTGGATTGAAGGTCAAATCAGAAGAAGGCGAGTTGCTGGAGCCGGTTGGCGGCATTCACATCACAGACTTTTCTGAGGAATTGGATGAAGAACCTTACCAACTTGATGTTCTTGGGTTGCCACGCGAACAATTCTTGAAGTATTGGCGTGAAGCCGATGAACAGTATACGAAGCAGTGGGCATAACTTAATAGTTAACCTGCACAATAGGAATCTAGGCCGTTTTAGGGCCCGCAGAGCCTTGGCGGACAGCAGAGATCATGGCTCCTGTGCTCCGCGCCGTCTCACGGAGCCCACAGGAGCCAAGAAAGCCATGTCCTCAAATGGTCTCATCTCTTATCGTGAAGGTTAATTAATCAACAGCCGCCGAACAAGGCGCTGTACCCGACCGTCTACAGCTCCATTCGTTTCGTTCGTCGTTCCTCCTCACTTCACTCATTCCGCTTTCGGCGGCGGGTGAGCTTGTCGTTCTGCGGCTTAGTTGTTCTGTGGCTGCGCGGGACTCGAATGAAGTTGCTACAATTCAAAATATGGCAACAGAATTTGAAAGGCAATTGCGTAGACATTTGGAAGCTGCACGAGCGTCAGTGCCAAAAAGCACTACCCACGCACGAGATATAGAAAATATTGTGGCCTTTGACAAACTCATCAATATGGAACCTGATGATCCCATATTCAAGAAGCAACTGACCCATCACTGGCCTGATGGTGATGTTGTTTCTTATATTCAATTTCATCCTTTGGTGTTAGCATTGGGACAACTTGAGAGTTTAGTCAGCAGAAACAGTGTCTCAGAAGATTTTTTGATAGATTTTGCTGCCGCCAAAAGCATTGTAATAACTGAGCAGATGCGCAATGCGCGTAGACCGCCACATATGAACGACTAACAGCCGCAGAACAAGGCGCTGCGCCCGGCTACTCACAGTACGCTCATTTCCCGCTTCCCATTGGTGGCGGGTGAGGTTGGTCGTTAAGAGCCTCGCTCACTGTAAAAGCGCCCTGCAAGTACTTGCAGGGCGCTTTTGTGGTTCAGCTTTACTCGTAGCGGATGTCGTCGAGGTAGAAGGTGACGGGGGCGCCGGTGGGGGCCAGAGTCCACACGAACCCGGTCTTGATGGCGCTGAGATCTTGGCCCTTGAGGTAGATAGTGTAGTGGTTCCACTCGTTGGTCAGGCGCACCTTTTCGAGCTGGTTGCTGGCGCTGTCGGGGTATTTCTTGTCCTTGGCGATGAGACCGAACGAGAAGTTGACGATCTCGCCGCCCTTGTCGCCGCGCGCCCAGAACGAAAGCTGCCTGGCTCCGCTTAAGTCCCAGCCTCCGGGCAGGTCGCCCCAGTCGTTGGCCGGGCTCTGCCACACCACGCCGCCCCAGTTGTCGCTCGCCGTGTAGCTCGCCTTGATGCACGTCTTGCCACTGTGAGGGTTCGTCTCCCAGCCAGTGTCCATCTTGATGGCGGCGGCGTTGCCCATGTAGCCAGCGGGAACGTAAGCGTCGTCGCCCGACTCAGCATACACCGTGAGGGGCAGCGTGGCGCGCCGGGCCTTGCCAGCAGGAAGCTGGGCGGCGCCCTCCACGAAGAGCGGGATGTTGGCCACAGCCGCGCCGCCGTGGTTGTCGTGCACGAAGGCGAAGGCGCGGTAGCCGCCGCCGATGCTGGGCATCTTCAGCTCGGCTCCATGGGCGTCCGACTTCACGATGGCCTCGGGGTAGATGGGCGGAGCGGCTTCGGTCGCACCTCCGGTGTTGTTCTTGACGGGGTCGTGCTGCAAGACCCAATCGACCTTGAGCGGGTCGTTCTCAGCATCCGTGGCATCCAGGGTCAGCTTCACCGTGCTTGCAGGTGCTACCCTGTCCGCGCCTTGCAGCTTCAGGCTCTTGATGAGCGGCGCTCGGTTCGCAGCAGGCTTGCCTGTCCACAGCTCGGTGAGCGCATCCACAGCTCCCAGGCGCGAGCCATCCGGCAAGAGCAGCCCGAACCAGGTCGCGGTGGCTTCCTGCTTGTTGCCCCAGGTGAAGGCGTAGGAGCCCAACGAGAGAGGCTGGTTCGCGATGCTGCCCACATATGTCTTGCGGTAGGCTTCGGCTTTGTCCGTGCTGCTCAGTTCGTTGGCTGCATCCCAGCTATTCTTGCCGACTTCCCAGGTTCCGGGCGGGCCGTATTCGGTGATGACGAACGGCTTCACGCCGCCAGCGGCCTTGTAGCGCTGAGCCAGGCTCGGGCCTCCGCCGTAGGAGTTGATGCCCACCACATCAATGCTCGGGCAGTATTTGTTGATCATTGGCACGGTGTTGCCGCCGATCTCAGCGACCACGGTCATGGTTGGGTGGTTGGGATCGACCTTCTTGGCGTAGGCCGCGATTTGCTCGATGGCCTTCCACACGTTGGGGTCATCGATCTGGCCCTGCTCCATCTCGTTGCCGATGCCCCACATCAACAGAGCGGGCGCGTCCTTGTATTTGTCGATGGCCTTGCACGCGTCGGCATACTGCGAGGCGACCTGAGCCGCGTTGCCATAGTCGAAGCCGTGCTCCTTGTGCCCGAGCCAGATGCCAAGCGTCATGGTCAGGCCAAGCTTCTGCGCTTCGTCGAGCTTGGCCTGGGAACCATCAGCGCCCCAGGTGCGAAACGAGTTGGCTCCCACGGCCTTGAGGTCGGGCTTGGAGCCGTCGCCTCCAGCGCCTTTGATGAAGTAAGGCTGGCCCGCGCGCATCAACTGAAACGCCGCGCCCTTCTTCACGATCGTGACGGGAACGGCTTGCGCGTTGGCCTGGGGCACGCGCGCAGACAGCAGAACAGGCAGCAGAGCCAGGGCGCTCAGGGGCGCGATTCGCTTCGGGTGTTTGGTGTTCATCGAATGAAGATCTCCTCTACGGCTGCAAGTACTTGCAGCCACTTTTACCTCATCAGGCCGTGTCGCCCTTGAGCAGCGTGACCGGCAAGCACACTTCGCCCGTGTAACCCTCGTCCTGCTCGCCCTCGATCTGCTTGATGAGCAGGCCCAGAGCGTGCGAGGCCACGTCAGGCCAGGGGCAGCCGACCGTGAGCAGCTGGAGTCCGGGCATCTTGTCGTCCGGAAAGCCGTCGAAGCCGGCTACGGCCACGTCCTCGGGAACGCGCACGCGGCGCTCGTGGGCCGAGCGCAGCAGGTTGTAAGCGGTGCGGTCGTTCCAGCAGCACACAACCGTTCGTTCGCCTTCAAGTACTTGATCCAGAACAGACGCCGCTTCCTCGAACGCGATACGCTGGATCTGACGCTTGTCTGGGCTCAGCTCACGAGCCTTCAGCTCACGCTCGAAGACCTGAGCTCGACGCTCGACAGAGGGCAGGGCCAGTCCGGGCGCCAGGAACACAAAGCGCCTGTGGCCAAGCTCCCACAGATGATCGAGCAGCAGAAGCATTCCCCCAGCGTCGTCACAAGTGACGCTGGCCATTCCGGGCAGGCTGTCGGCCACCGAGACCACAGGCAGTGAGGACTCGCTCAGCATCGAGACCAAGGGGTCGTCGCTGCTCGAATGCAAGATCAGACCGTCCACGCGCCCATCGCGCAGGCGGTCGAACATCTTCTCAGCCGAGCGGCCTTGCAAGGTCGAGTGCAGCAGCAAGTCCAGCCCATGAGCGTTGCAAGCGCACTGCAAGCCGCCGATGATCGAGCCGAAGAACTCGTTGCGCGCGTCGTAGTTGTGATTGGTGTGCAGCCCAATCAAGCCCGTGCGCCCACGACGCAGCGAAGACGCCACCGCATTGCGACGGTAGCCCAGCCGCCGAGCCGCTTCCTCGACACGCCGCCTCGTCTCGTCCGAAGCCCGGTGGCTCGCGTCGCCGCTCAAAATCCTCGACACCGTGGGCTGCGACAAACTCAACTCGCGCGCAATATCCTTGGCTGTCACTGACATAACAAATGCTTGAGCATACGTATACGCAACTCGGGCAAACAAAAGCGCGCCTTACGGAAGCGCACTTGCGTATTCGTATGTGCAATTGTAGAAGGTGCGGCTTGGCTTGTCAAGTGGATGGAGAAAAAGCACTTCGGCAAGTACTTGCGGCTTTCACAGCGTTCAAAGTTTTTGGGATACAATGAAGGCGGTTCGCAGGAAGGGCCATGAGCCTTCCTCTTAATTGCTCTTTGTCAGTCGAGGAAATTATGCTCGCCCCCAAGCCACCCAACGAAGAGGCTCGCCTCGCCGCCCTGCACGAATATGAGGTTCTGGACACCGATCCCGAGATCGGGTTCGACGACCTGACTCTGCTGGCCTCGCGCATTTGCGGCGCGCCGATCTCAGCCATCACGATGATCGACTCCGAGAGGCAGTGGTTCAAGTCCAGGATCGGCATCCAGAGCGCGGAGACGCCGCTGGAGCAATCGTTTTGCGCTTACGCCATCCTGCGTACCGAGCCCATGATTATCGAGGACGCGGCTCAGGACCAGCTCTTCGCGGCTCATCCCGCCGTGACTTCTGAGGGCGGCATCCGCTTTTACGCGGGCGTTCCTCTGGTCTCGCCCGAGGGGTTCGCGCTGGGGACGCTGTGCGTTTCGGACTTCGCGCCGCGCCACCTGGAGCCCGAGCAGCAGCAGGCCCTGGAAGCTCTCGCCCGCCAGGTGCAGGTTCAGCTGGAGCTGAGGCGCAAGCTGCGCGATCTCAGGCGAGCCGCCGTCGAGCGCGAGCGCGCTCAGGCCGAGCGGGCTGCACGCGCCCAGGAAATCGAGCGCGATCTGGATTTCGCGCGCCAGTTCCAGCAGTCGCTGATGCCCGACGCCCTGCACTATCCTCAGCTGCCGGATGCTTCGCTGAGGCTGAACTTCCACTACATCTACCAGCCCGCGATGTCGCTGGGCGGTGACTTCTTCGACGTGCTCAAGCTGTCGCAGCACCGGGCCGGAGTCTTCATCGCCGACGTGATGGGGCACGGCGCGCGCTCGGCTCTGGTCACGGCGATTCTGCGCACTCTGTTCCAGGAGCTGGCCCTGGAAACGCCCGAGCCAGGCGCGCTGCTGACCCGGCTCAACGCCCGCTTCCACACCATTGTGCAGGGCAGCCAGCAGTTCCTCTTCGTCTCGGCCTGCTACCTGATTTTGGACACCGAGCACTCGCAGGTCCAGTTCGCCTCGGCAGGTCACCCCGCGCCGCTGTGGGCCGACGACGCCCGCGAGCGCGTCGCCTTTTTGGAAGATGAGCGTTGCACGGGAGCGGCCCTAGTGGGTCACTTGTTATGCTCATAGCCATTGAATGCAGAAGGGTAAATAGGCGTGTTGAGCTCACTGCGCCCGTCCCGCGGGAAACGAGAGGAAATCAGCCAATGGCTATAGGCATAGCAGTTGACCCACTACTATGCCGCTCGCCAGTCCACGATGTCTGACTGAGAATTGAAAACCGGACACCACAGTGTGGGCAGCGAACCCAGTTCGGCTGATAGGGCATGACCTCAATGAGAGGGTTCTCATTGTCTGGCACCCACGGATCGTCTACCGTTACGGCTCGGCAGTTGGGGCAGTAACCAATAGGAGCCGTGATAGATGGGGGATCATTGAGCTTACGGTGCCGAGTATTGCACACCACATAAGATTGGCAGATAGGGCACTTCTTCCTCAAGAATATGAGCAGGTTAGGGTGTAAGACACGAATTTCCTCCAGGTTTTCATCCGTCACTTTGAACGGCACATGAGGAGGATTCAGCTTCTTGAAGAAATTGGTGATCGCTCGCATGAACTACCTCCAAAGGTTTCTGCTCCCGCAAGCGCGCAGGGTGTCTTCGGGCACGAGAACCCAGTCCACTTGAGGCGCGAACGAATCGAGCAGCGTGCTGAAGGCCTTGCGCGTGGCCTGCTCGTGCGTGGCGCCGACGCGAGCGAGGGCGGCGAAGGACATAAGGGTATTATGGCGCGAGAATCCAGGCTTTCGCCTGGAGCGCTCGAATGAATTCGGCGCTGCTCGGCTAAAGCCAAATAGTGCACCTGCGTGCACTACGCCGTTGCAAGGACTTGCAGGAGAACAGCGCTCATGTACCGCAGGAGCCCGACAATGGCGTAGTGCACGCAGGTGCACTATTGGCTTTAGCCGAGCAGCGCCGAATTCATTCGAGCGCTCCAGGCGAAAGCCTGGATTCACACCCTCCGCTAAAGCCGGTTCCGCAAGTACTTGCAGCTACTCCGACTCGTCCGCCCAATACTCATCCAGCGCTGCCGTGCCCTGCTCCTGGGGCAAGTCGCTGCGGTTATAGGAACCGAACTCGTCCTCGACCTCGGGCCAGGGGCGCAGCTTGAGCTTGACGCGCTGGCCCACCTTCCAGTGCGCCGAAGGCGTGGGAACCTGGTTGCGCAGGCCCCACAGATACACCACGATGTCGCCTCCGGCCAGCTTCTTCTCGTCATCGGTGTTGATGACGCGCACATCGCGCAACAAGAGCGACATCACCATGTCCGCGTAGGGCGTGCTATTGGCCTCGGGAACGGGCGAGATGCTCGCGATGGCTCCCGTCATCCAGGCCGCTTCGGTGGGCTGAGACGGTGTGGGCGAGGCAGTCGCAGCCGTTGGACTCAAGGGCCTGGCAGCTTTGGGACTAGCTTTAGGCAGCGCGATGAGCTGCCACTTGGTGCTGAGCAGGTAGCGCGAGGCGATCTCGAAGATGACCAACTTCTTCCCTGCCAGGCGGTCGTGGCCCTGCTGCATTTCGTGCTGCAATTCCAGGCGCGTGCCGTTCACGCCGTCGCCGTCCAGAGCCAGGCGATCCACGGGGCGCTGCAGGTAGTAGCTCAGCTGCTCGGCCAGGCCCGCGCCCCGGCCCCAGTAGCCTCCGCGCGAGAAGATGTTGGTGAAGCTGTCGCCCAGAATCAAGATGTCGGCGCTTGGGTCCGGCTGCCACAGGCTGCCCTCGGGCGTAAGTACTTGCTGCACCGTCTGCTGGGCGTGGATGAACTGGGCGTTGTCGGGCAGCTTAGGCAGCATCATCGAGATGTCCGTGATGTTGCGCACCACGGCGGTTCGCCTCTCGTAGGCCACGCGCGGACGAGCGGGCAGCTTGAGGTCTTTCGAGCGCAGGATCGCTTCCGAAAGCCTGCCCGCAGCGCATTCGGCTCCCAGGAAGCTCCAGTGAGAGTCGCCGGGCAGAAACAGCAAGCCGTTGGACTGCCGCCTCTGCTCCAGAAGGGCATTGGTCGGGTCGAAGAAGCGGATGCCGCGCTGCTCCAGAGCCTGACCAAAAATCTGGAAGTCCGGGTTCTGCGGCGAGGGCGGCGCTTGCAGGCCCGAAGCAGGAACCAGCGCTTTGTCGGGGTAGATCGTCGTCTTGGAAGGGATCGGCATCACGAGCAGCGTGATGCCTCGCGCGGCCAGCTGGCGCCTGAAGTCTTCCAGAGCCTGGACTTGAGGGCTCGGATTGCCCTTGAGGAAGCCCTGAGTCGAGACGTAATACACATCGGGCAGGTAGAACATCCAGCCCGGACGCCCCTCAAGTACTTGAGAGCGCGCCGCCTCAGCCCGAGCCGCGCGCGTGGCCAGATCACTTCGGAAAGCGGCCAGCACAGCCGGATCGACCGCGCGAGGCACGAAGGGCAATGCGGGCCGAAACGTGGGGCGCGGCTGAGGCGAGGCGTTAGGCGAAGAAGCCCGTCGTGGAGGCAGGCTCAGCATCTTCCAGTCGCCGCTTTGCAGGTCGCGCATCGCGAACTGCCACACCAGGACGCGCGTGCCGCTGAGCCTGTCGCGCCCGTTCGAGGCCTGTCGCAGCAGCTCGTCGCGCAGGCGGGCGCGCGTGGTCGAGGCGCCTCCTGCGTTGATGGCGATGACATCCAGCGGCCTCTGCAAGCTGAAGCTGATCTGCTCGGCTAAGCCAGCGTGGTTGCCCCAGCCCAGCGCGGGCCGCGAGAAAATGTTGGTGAACGAGTCGCCCAGCAGCATCACGTCCGAGCCGCGTGCGGGCTTCCAGGGCTGCCCTCCCGTGCCCAGCACGCGCTGGATCGCGACCGCCTGAGGCTCGAAAGGATGCTGGCGCGGCGGGAGCTTGAGCATAGCCGCGATGTCGCCCTGGCCTGAGACAAGTACTTGCTGGCGCGTGTAGCGCGCCGAGGGCCGCTCCAGCAGCCGTCCGGTGCGCCGGATTTCGGCAGCCACCAGGTCGCCCGTGAGCTGCATTGCTTCAGGAGTCCAGTGCGTGTCGGTGCGCAGGAATTGGGGCTCGCCCATCTTGTCGCGCGCCTTGGTCAAGGCCAGAGTGGGATCGCACACCAGGACTTTGTGCTGGGCCATCTGCGCCAGGAAGCGCGTGTAAGAAGGGTTCTGCAGCGCGGGCGTGAACGCGGGGTAGCGAGAGGACAGAGCCTCGGGTTGCAGCATCGGCTTGAGCGGCGTGGGCAGCAGAATCAAGCGGATGCCTCGACGCGCCAGCTGCTCGTTGAAGCTCACGATGGCTGAGACAGCGTCGCTTTGAACGGGCGCGACTTCCTCGCCGTTCTCATCGCGCTGATGGGCAGGAGGCGCATCTAAAAAGGCGCGGCCCGTCAAATAATCCACGTCGGGCTTATAGACGAGCCAGCCACCGCGCCCGACCAGCCCCTTCTTGTTTCCCACACCCAGCCGAGTCAGCACGTTCTGGGTGCGCGGCAGCAGGTAATCCACAACAGGAGAATCCTCCTGCAAAGCGCCCTCGAACTTCTTCAGCTCAGCGGCTCCGGGCAGCAAGCCCGCGCCTCGCTCCACAAGAGGCAGCCTCTGGCGCTGCCTCGCCCGCGAGATGAGCTGAAGCACAGGCACCACGCAGATCGTGAACAGAAACAGCACGCTCAGAGCGCGCGCCACCAGAGGCGAGATCCGCGTGTGCTCCAGAGCAAGCTTGGCCTCTTCTTCGCGGCTGAGCCTGGGCGCGGGCGCTCCCATCGGCACATCAGAGGCCACTTCGGGCGCTTCAGCCGGAGCTTCGGCTTGAGGCAAAGCCTCGGCGGACGCTTCAAGAAGAGCTTCAGTGGGCGCTTCAGCAGAGGGCTCTTGCGTGGGAGCTGGAGGGGAAAGGGTGGCCATGCGCGGAGAGCGGTTCAAGGCGGCTGCGAACAACAGTTTAAAAGATGAAGTAGATGAAAGGGTTGTAAGCCTGCGTCATCAGCACGGCCAGCGAAACCCACAGCAAGGCCACGCACGCCAGGGCCTTGGCCGCGCTCAGGTGCTGCGTCCACTCCCAAACCGTGGGCAGCTGCCACGCGGCCACCGCAGCCAGGGCCAAGCTCAGCACGTAATAAGGCTGGTAGATGATGCCAGGCAGCAAGTCCGCGCTGCTCGCAGCCGCCTTGAGCGCGAACAGGCGCCCCAGAAAATCCAGCGCCGCACGCAAGTTCGGCGCGCGGAAGAAAACCCACAGCAAGGTCACAATGAGGAAAGTCGCGGCGATTTTCAGGAGCCGTGGCACGCGCCCCAAGTACTTGGGCCCACGCCAGCGCTCGAAGGCGAGCAAAGCGCCGTGCATCCCGCCCCAGATCAGGAAGTTCCAACTCGCGCCGTGCCACAGGCCGCCCAGCAGCATCGTCAGGGCCAGGTTGAGATACGTTCTCAGCTCGCCGCGCCGATTGCCGCCCAAAGGAATATAAAGGTAATCGCGCAGCCAGGTCGAAAGCGAAATGTGCCAGCGCCGCCAGAAGTCCGTGATCGAATCGGCCTTGTAAGGCGACTCGAAGTTCTTGGCGAACACAAAGCCCATCATCAAGCCCAGCCCAATCGCCATCTCGGAGTAGCCCGCGAAGTCGAACAGAATCTGGAACGAATAGGCAAACGCTCCAGCCCACGCCTCAGCCGGCCTCGACGAAGACGCGCCCCACACCACATCCGCGACCTGGCCGCAGGGATTGGCCAGCAGAACCTTCATCGCCAGGCCCAGCGAGAACAAGGCACAGCCGCGCGCGAACTTGTCCCAGGTGTGCGTGCGGCCCCTCAGCTGATCCGCGATCTCAGAAAAGCGCACGATAGGCCCAGCCACCAGCTGCTGGAACATGGCCACGAAGCAAGCGTAGTCCAGAGGCGAGCGCATCGCGCGCGTGTGCCCTCGATACACGTCAATCGAGTAGCTCATCGACTGGAAGGTGTAGAACGAAATTCCCAGCGGCAACGCCACGCGCAGCACGCCCGATCTCTCGCCGTGAGCCAGCCCCACCACCGAAGACAGCGCGTGGAAGTTGTCCGACGCGAAATTGAAGTACTTGAAGAAGCCAAGCAGCCCCAGGTTCAAGCACAGCGAAGCCACCAGAGCGCCCTTCTGCAAGCGTGTGCGCGCAGTGTTGGGCTCCAATAACGGAGGCTCAGCACGCCAGTTGTGGAACCCGTTGTGCGCCTGCACCAGCCCGGCCACGTAATCCGCCAGGCTCGAACCGACCATCAAGGGCACGAAGATGGGATTGGCCCAGCCGTAGAACACGTAGCTCGCCAGGGTCAGAAACAGATGCCGCCCACGACGCCAGGGCAAAACATAATATCCCAGCAGCACAAGCGGCAGGAAGTAAAAGATGAAAATCGCCGAGCTAAAGACCATGCTTCTCTATTGTCGCCGCCATGCCCAATTCCGTGCGCCTCGCCTCACGGGAACATATTATAAATGAGGCGATAGAGAACAGGCAACACGCGAGGGAGCCAAGCAAAAGCGCCCTGCAAGTACTTGCAGAGCGCTTTTGAAGATCGGGAGGGGCGTTACTCTTGGGTTGGGGCTTTCATCTGCAGCTCGCGGGTGTCGTAGTAGCCGCGGAAGAACTCGATGAGCCCCTGCTCATCGAACTGCAGCAGCGAGACGCCGTGGTAGTGCACATCTTCTCCCGCCGGGCTGTTGCCGTCCGTGGTCCAGAACAGGCCGGCTGCGGTGTCGCTGACCGTAATGTGGTGGAAGTTCGAGCGCGCCTGCCCCAGCTGAGCCTTGTATTCGACCCAGAACTGGAGGATCTTGTCGCGCCCCTTCATCTGCGTTCCCTTGAGATCCAGGGCCGAGTTGGTCAGCGTGGCCTCATCTGAATACAGCTCGGCCAAGCCCGATGCGTCCCGGTCGCTGCCTTCTTCCAAGATGCGCAGGGCGTCAATAAACTCTTTGGCCTTCTGCTCGATTTGAGTGGCTTGCATAAAACTCTCCTTTGCTCGTGTCGCCTTGCCCTCTGCAAGCGAAGTGCCCCCGCAGCAAAATCGGCCACCGATTCCTCGGCAGCCGATCTTGACGTGTTGGGCTCAGCCTCTACTCGCTCCAGGTTCGCCGCAGCAACTCGCGAAAGATATTACCCAAATCCAAGCCGCGCTTTTGCCCCGCTTCCAGGTCGAACTGTTTATGGCTCAGCCGCTCCAGCTCGCCTTCAATCCAGGCGTGCAAGTACTTGAGGCGCGGCCCTTCGCTCAGCTCGCCTCCGGCCATCTTCAAGCGCAGCAGCTGATCCACATCTGAGCGCGCTGCAGAGTGCTCATTCAAAGGCAGCTCGCTTTCCAGCACGGGCGCGAAGGCCGTGGGCACGATGCCGCGCCCAGCTTCGATCCAGCGCACGGCCAGCAGAGGGCGCAGCACATACAAGTACTTCTTGAGCCTGACGCTCTGGCCGCGCAGGTAAGCCTCGTAGTTGCGACGCGCCATCTGCTTGTAGTGGTAGGCGCAGGCGATGGGCGAGAAGCACTGCTCAACCGCTTCCTGCAGCATGGCGTGGCAATCGAAGCGGTTGAGGTATTCGATCGGCGAACCGAGCCACTCCAGCAGCGGAGGGTTCGATTTATACAAAAGCCCCAGAGCCTTGCGAATGTCCCAGCCGTTGAGATCCAGCTCGTCCACGATGGGCCGCTCGATCACGTCACGCCGCGTCTCGACGTTGATCGACAGGTACCAGTTGGTGGGGCGAATGTAGAGGAAGCGGGCGTCCCAGTCCGAGTCAGGCGAGGCAAAGCCCCAGGCGCGGCTGCCCGACTCGCAGGCATAGAGCACGCGCACCTCATTCTCGGCTTCGATGCGCGCGATCTCATCGTGGATGCGGGCCGCAATGGGCGCGGGCACCTCAAAAGTACTTGAGTTGTGCATCAGTAGAACCGCCAGTCCTTGAGCGGCAGGCCCAGGGCATACAGGATGGCGAAGTAGCAGGCGAAGGCCGCCAGAGCCACGCCCAGCACAGCGCCCAGAATCAGGGACAGCATCATTCCCACGCCTCGCAACCAGTTCATACGGCTCACTATCAAGTACTTGCTCGTGCGACTTCCATTTTAACGCCACCTGACTCAGGCACGACAAGTACCCGAAGAGCCCGAGCATCCGCTGCACGCAGCAGATGCTCGGGCTCTTCTACTACGGTTCTGCTTACAACAAGATGGGGCAGAACATAAACTTTGGATTTATGACGGAGCATGAGGCCATTGAAGCAGCGCAAACATATCTACAGGCTTGGTGCAGAATTCGGTGCAGCCAATTCGAGGCTGAGCACATACCTGTGAACACTTCAGCTGTGGTTGAGAACCGCGCTACTTGGCAGGTTGACTTCCTGGAGCCAACCCTGGGCAGCGCTGAAGACGACGTGGAAATTGTTTATGTGGACGAGTTAACGGCTGAAGTTTGGGAAACGAACCGATCAACAGGCGAAGTGACTCCACGGTCGTGGCACGATCCTTGGGCTGAAAAAAGGCTGCGACAGATGCAAACGTCTCGGCGTGAAGCCGTAGAGAAATACGCGAAAAACCGATCTGGTAATTCGGCGAAGCGCGGCTGAGACCCTCTTGCAATCAACTGCGCCGCATCAAAAGCCACTGCAGCGAGATCGTAAAGTGGGTGCAAGTACCCGAAGAGCCCGAGCATTCCCCGCACGCAGAGAATACTCGGGCTCTTCAAGTACTTGCACAGGACTAAGCGCCAGGCGTCGAGACCACGGTGAAGCTGGCCGCCGAAGTCGCCGTGCCCGCGCCTGTTGTAATCACGACCTGGCCGCTGGTGGCTCCTGCTGGGATGACGATGCTCACGGCTGTGGCCGACAAGCGCGTCAAGACTGCCGGGCTCCCGTTGATGCTGGCGCTGCGAGCACCAGCCAGGCCGCTGCCCTGGATCGTGACCGTGGTTCCCACCGGCCCGCTCGAAGGCGAAAACGAGCGAATCGAGGGCAGCAGAGTGAACAGGCCCAGGCTCGAAGAAGTTCCTCCCGCGCTCGTCACGCTCAGCCGCGCCGAGACCGCATTGGCGGGCACAGTGGCGCGCAAAGTGGTGTCCGAGAGGCGGCTGAAGATCATCGGCACATCGCCCAATCGTACGCTCGTGACTTCCGTCAGGCCCACGCCCGTGATCGTAACCAAGCTGCCGGCCACGCCGCTTGCGGGCGAAAACGCCAGCAGCTTGGGAGCGATCAGGAACCGCGTTGTGCTCTGAGCGCGGTTCGAGGCGGTCAAAATGGTGATGATGCCGCTGCGAGCTCCTGCGGGCACAAAGGCGCGCACCAGAGTCGGAGAAATCACGCTGTAAAGCGCGCGCGACAGCCCAAAATAAACCGCGCGCACGCCGATCAAACCGCGCCCCGAGATCGTGACCACGCTGCCTGGCGAGGCGCTCAGCGGCGAGAAGCTCAGGATTTGAGGCGGCACGGTGAAGATATACGGGCTGCTCGCAGTGCCAACGCCGGTCGAAATCGAGACCAGCCCAGTTGAAGCGGTCGCGGGCACCACGACCTGCACGATGTCACCGCCCGGCGAGATCGAAGTGACCACTGCGGGCACGCCGTTGAAGCGCACGATGGGGTTGCTGCCTGCGTTGAAGCCCGTGCCCGTGAGCGTGACGACAGTTCCAGACAGCCCGGAGCGAGTCGAGAGGCTCAGCAAGCGCGGCAGAACCTTGAAACTCAGGTTGTTCGCCACGCCACCCGAATTCAGCACCGTGATCGCTCCGCTGCGAGCGCCCAGGGGAACCACAATCTGTAGGCTCGTAGCCGTGCGAGCGCCAATCGTGGCGGGAACGCCGGTTCCGGCTCCCAGAAACGTGACGGAGGAGACATCGCTTAAGTTGAGCCCGTTGATGGTTAGCGTGTCGCCCACGAAGCCGCTCGTGGCCGAAAGCGAAATCACAACGGGACGCGCCTGAGCCGTCAAGCTAAGCGCATTGGCGCTGTAACTCGGAGTCAGCGAGCGTCCCAGGCCCAAGTCCAGCCCGTTGATGGCCGCGAAGGTGTTCTGCAGCGCGCCGAAGCTCAGCACGTTGAGCACGCTTCCTGTCAGGGGAGCAAAGCCCGCCGCCGGTGTGAGGTTCAGGCTGCCGCCCAGTGTCGCGGTGGCGCCCACAACCAGAGCGCCCTGCGTGCTGCCCGGAGCATTGCCCGCAAGCGAAATATTCACCGCGCCCGAAGCTCCGTTAATGAAGCTGGGCACGCTGAGCAGGCCGGTGTTCAGGTTGAGCGCACCGTTGTTGCTGAACACGATGTTGCCCTCGATGCGCCGCGAGCCTCCTCCCGGAGCCAGGCTCCACTGACCTGAGTTGCCCACGGTAGCCGCGTAAGAAGCCGCAGGCAGATTGTCCTCGCTGAAGCGGAACACGCTGCCCGAAGACAGAGCCGTAAAGCCGCCCGAGGCCAGCGTATTGAACGAAGAGTTGCGTGCCATCAGGATGCGCCCCGCGCCATCGGCGGGCGAGCTCCAGACCGCGTTGCCTCCGTTGTTGATGACGGCTGCCGCGAGCACGCTCTTGTCGGCCAAGCCGCTGATCTCGAAATTGAGGCCCGCTCCCGTGTTCAGCGTGCCCGCCACCAAGCCGTTAGCCCAGCGCAGCAGCCCACCTCCGTTGCCCAGCGAACCCCCGGCGCCGCCCGTGAGCGTGCCTCCATCGACCTCGAAGGTAGTGTTCAGCGAGGTCGGCGCGTTCACAAAAGTGTTGCCCGCGCCCATCTTCAAGAGGCCAGGCCCTGAGAGCACGCTGTTAGCGTTCAGATCCAGGCGCGTGTTGAAGGCCAGGCTTCCGCTGCTCGCGTTGATGGTGCCTGCGTTGGAGAAGTCGGCGTAGGCGTTGCCGCTGAAGGTCGTGCTGCCCGTGCCCGCCGTCTTGGAGAACAGGCCTTGATTGACCAGAATCGCGCGGTCGGCGTCGCTTCCGATGTCATCGAAGCCGAAGACTGTGCCGTCTGTGGTGGCGTTGAAGGCCGCGCCCGCCCCGTTGTTGAAGCGAGCGCGTCGCCTCAGCAAGATGCGGCCCGCGCCCTCGTAAGGCGTGCTCCAGTAGAAGGCACTGTTGTTGTTGAGCGCGCAGTCAGCCAGCAAGTACTTGGAGTTGGGCCCGCTCACTTCCACGGGCAGGCTCGGCGTGATGTTGATGGTTCCGCTCAGGCTGCCGCCTGTCCAGCGCAGCAGAGGAGCCCCACCTCCGGCCAGCGAGCCCAGGGGATCGCCATTGAGCGTGCCCCCAACCATCTCGACCGTGTTGTACAGCGTGGTCAGGCGGTTGAGGTTGATGGTGCCGCCCAGACGCACCAAGCTGCCGCCTCCGATGACGTTGGGCTGGTTCAGGTTCAGGATGCCGTCGATCAAGAAGGTGCCCACGTCGCAGCGCAGCGTTCCCTCCTCATTGAGCGAGACCAGGGTCGAGCCTATGGCGCGCGTGGTGCCCGACCCGGCGACCTTGGCCATGATGCCCGCGTTGTCGATGTTGCCTCCGGTCTTGCCCGGCGTGATGAGGAAGACCGTGCCATCCGAGGCCGTCGCGAAGGTCGCGCTGGCCTGGTTGACGAAGCGCGAGTTGGTGCCCAGCAAGATGCGCCCCGAGCCATCAGAAGGCGTGCTCCAGGTCGCCGCGCCCGCGTTAACCACGCTGTCGCCATCCGCGATGCTCTTGTCCGCACTTCCCGTAATGTCCAGCCTCTGCGAAGCGATCAAGGTACACGAGACAGTGCCTCCGCTCCAGGTCATCCCCGTAAGAGTGCGCAGCGTGCCATTGTCGATGGCCGTGCCCGAGAGGTTCAGCCCGCCGACCGAAACATCGCGCCCAGCCAACGCAATCGTGCGCCCACCCGCGACGTTCGCGATGTCGTTGATGCCTGGTACGCCTGCGGGCGTCCAGTTGCGCGTGTCGAACCAGTCGCCCGAGCGCGAGCCGTTCCAGGTGAAGCTCGCCGCCCGTGCCCGCGCGGGAGACAGAGCCAAACTCAGCCCCATTCCTGCCAGGGCGAGCAGCGAAAGCCGCCCGGCCCCCCGTTTTGTTGTTCTGCAAGTACTTGTCATTGTGTTCATCCTCCGGCCCCGCCATTGTAGCCCAAACGCAGCGATGCGGTCAAATAGTGCACAGCCGTCTACAAGTACTTGCACGAACCCGGAAGCCCAGAGGAGACGCTGTTAAAGCATCTCCCAGTTGATGTGCATCATTAGGCGTGCTGATGGCGATGAACTCTTGTGGAGGCGCATTGCAATGCGCCCTCTAAAGATGCACTCCAATCAGGGAACACCTTAAAATCCAGTGATGATGCGCTTCTCTTTACTCCTCGCCGCCTTTGCCATTCTGCCCTTCCCCGGCCCAGTCCGAGCCGTTGCAGCCTCTCCAGAGCGGCCCGTAGCTTTAACCGTTGACACCGGCCACGTGCTGCGCGAGGGTGCCGACAAGTTCGTGGGCATCAACCTCAACTATTTGCGCGACGCGGATGCGAACCGAGCTCAGGCGCGCCCGTTGCAGAGCGCGCTGGGGGAGATGGGCGTGCGCTGGCTGCGCTATCCCAGCGGCGAGAAATCGGACTTTTACCTTTGGTCGCAGCCGCCTTATCTCAAGCCCGAGCCGACTTCGCTGGGCTGGTATGCCTCGGTGCCGGGCGCTCGCCTGGACTTCGACCAATACATCGCGACGGCTCGCGCTGTGGGAGCCGAGCCTTACATCGTGGCGGGCTACGACACCTTCAAGCGCACGGGACGCACACGAGAGCAGTGGATCCAGAACGCCGTGGGCTGGGTTCGCTACTCCAACATCGTGCGCAAATATGGCGTTCGCTACTGGGAAATCGGCAACGAGAACTGGAACAACGGAACCGCCACGCCCACAGAGATGGCGCAGATCGTGGGCGAGTTCTCGCGCGCCATGAAAGCCGTGGACCCGACGATCAAGATCGGCAGCAGCGGCAACAGCAACGGTTGGTGGTCCAAGTTTCTGCCTGTAGCCGCGCCTTCCATCGACTTCCTCTCGCTGAGCCACTACAACACGTGGGGCTGGAAGAGCTACGGTTACATCATTCAGCACCCCGAGACGGACTTAGCTCAAGACGCTCGTGAGGCTGCTGAAGCCATCGACAAGTACGCTCCCCAGGCCGATCGCGCCCGCCTGAAGGTCATCGTGGCCGAGACGAACTCGAAGGATTACTCGGAGGGCGGCTGGCGCGGAGACAACACACTGGGCCACGCAATTATCACCTTCGACACTCTGGGCCGCCTGATGGAGCAGCCTCGCATCGCGAGCGCCATGATCTGGACCACGCGCTGGATCAAGGACGAGGAAGCCGCTCGCACTCAGTGGTACGCGCTCGGGCCGCGCAACGAAATCCTGCCCACGGGCCGCGCCGGGATGCTGTGGAGCTTCGCACACAAGTACTTGTGCGCCATCGAGAGCGTGGGCGGCAACAGCGCCCAACTCTCCTGCTACAGCAGCTGCTCGCAGGATCGGGGTGCGCTCACCATCTGGATCATCAACCGAGGGCTGGAGCCTGTGAACATCTCCAGCCTGGCGATTCGATCTCAGGTTCTGTATCGCAACTCCACACTGCGGCGGCTGTCAGGGACAGGGCCGGACGACGAGAACGCAACGTGGAAGCCAGAAGCCGCGCCTGTTGTTAAGGCCAATGCGCTGTCAGGCCTCGCGTGCCCCGGCGTATCGGTTTCCGTGATCGAGCTGCAAAAGTGAGTGAACGCGCTCGCCTGCGTTACTGAATCGGACGTGGCCAGGGCCACAATGTAAGGAACAGCCGCTTCTACTTGTTTGCTGTGTCGCACCTGCCTAACAATTCTCCATGAACCTGCTTCGCTCTTCACTCTGCGCCGCGATCCTGGGCTCGCTAGCATCTTTGCCCTGCCACGCCAACACGACGACCACAACAATTACGACCGCTCAGGCACCGGCTTTTGGTGTGCTCAGGAAGATTCCTCTTACGGGCAATGATGGCTGGGATTACTTGACGATGGATGCCAAGTCCAGGCGCTTGTATGTGTCGCGCTCCTCTCACGTCAGCGTGGTGGATGTCGATAAGGGAACCGTGATTGGTGATATTCCCAACACCTCGGGCGTGCACGGCATAGCCATTGATTCCAACCTGGGGCGCGGCTTCACGAGCAACGGACGATCCAGCAGCGTCACGATCTTCGACCTCAAGACCTTGAGCAAGCTGGGCGAAACGCCTGTGGGCCAGGGGCCAGACGCCATCTTGTTCGACTCAGCCAGCAAGCGAGTCTTCACCTTCAACGGCCAGGGCCAGAGCGCCACGGCCATCGACGCTCAGACCGGCAAGGTCGTGGGCACCATTGCTTTGCCCGGACGCCCCGAGTTCGCTGTAAACGATGGGCGCGGCGAGATCTTCGACAACATCGAGGACAAAAACGAGGTCGTGGCCCTGAACGCGCGCACCCTTAAGATCGACCACGTGTGGAGCCTAGCTCCCGGCGACGGGCCTTCGGGCATCGCGATGGACGCGAAGAACAGGCGCCTCTTCGCCGTGTGCGGCAACCAGAAGCTCATCGTGCTCAACACCGACACGGGCCAAGTCGTGAGCACCGTGCCGATTGGCAACGGGCCGGACGCTGCCGCCTACGATCCCAAAAGCAAGCTGGTCTTCAGCCCCAACGGGCAGGACGGCACGCTGACAGTTATCCAGCAGGTGAGCCCGGATCAGTATCAAGTGCTGAGCACGGTCGCCACGCAGGTCAGCGGGCGCACCCTGGCGCTCGCCACCAAGACGCACCATGTCTTCATGGCTGTAGGTCAGGTCCTTCCGCCTCCGCCTGGTGACACCGCGCCCAGGCGCCGTCGTGGTTATGTCGATGGCACCATCGCCATTCTGGAAGTCGGCCAGGCGCGTTAAGGGGCTTGAGGTCTGTGGCGTGCAGTTGGATTGAGAACGGCGGGCGCAAGTACTTGCGCCCGCCGTTTTGCTAAAACCTCTTCAACTGTGTCTGCAAGTACTTGCAGCGGCCATTGCGATTGATAAGCAAAAGCCACAGCCGCGCGAGTCTTTGTTTGACCGCAGCCAGCACCGGGGCTATAATTGAGGCGTTTAATCGCCTGAATTTCCTCCCGCCGTCTCAATCTCGCCGCTCAAGCGAGGTGGGGCGCCGGGATTCGCTCGTCTGTGAGATCCTTCCATGTTTAAAAGCCGTGCTGTGCAGTACCTCGGTCTGGCCCTGCTGGTGGCGCTGGCCTTCGGGGTTATCTACTTCCCTCTTGGGGCCGCGCCTCGCGAGCAGCAATACTCGCTCACGCTTTCAGCGCCCAAATCCTTCAAGACTTTAGCCGGCAAGAAGACTCCCGTCGTGGCCGCTGACGACGCTCTCAACGCGGCCTTCAGGAGCCCCGAGAAAGTTCCCGCCGAGCTCGAAGTGCTGCCCGAACCCACTCCAGCTAAAGGCACCAACGGCAAGACAGTGGCCGCTCCAGTTGGGGTTTATCAGGCTCGCATCCGCGACTACGCCTCGACTCGGGCTGAGGCTCAGGCGCGCGCCAACCGCATCGCGCAGGCTTTGGCCAAGCCCTTTCCGGGCGTTAAGCTGGCCTCCGTTGATTCCGAGGCCTTGTCCTCGCTGCCCGAGAAGCCCGTGTTCGCGCTGGGCAGCCTGGCCGTGTATCCTCCGCGCCAGCAAAACGGAGTTGCCGTGCCCGCCGTGAAGCTCGGGCTCGACTTGCAGGGCGGCGTGAACCTGGTACTGCAGGTGCGGCGCGCCCTGTTCTCCTACAAGATGGACGAGGCCTTCGTCAAGACCCTCAAGACGCCCGATCAGCGCGATGAATTCACGCGCCGCGTCAGTGCTGCCATCGTGCACGCTCCAGGCAGCCTGGACTTGAACCAGGCCAACGTCAACTTCGCCGTGGGCAGCGCCGACGAATCGCCCAACACGCTCGAAGTGCGCACTCAAGCCACCGATAAGGCTCAGTTCGATGCTCAGCGCCTCGCGATTCGCAACGCGCTGACCGCTGCAGCTCCGCAGGCCAAGTTTTCCGAGGCGCGCGAGCCGCAGTTCTTCGATCCCTCAGCAGCTGCCAACGGCGGAGGAACGGCAGACACTTCGGCGATTCTGGATCGCACGGTTGAGATCGTACGCTCGCGCGTGGACAGCCTGGGCGTCAGCGAGCCCCAGATCCAGAAGCAAGTACCTGACCGCATCATCGTGCAGCTTCCCGGCGTAAGCGACCCTCAGCGTGCTCAGGAAGTCATAGGCAAGACGGCTCAGCTCTCGATTGTGCTGCTGCCGCAGGACATCCAAGCCTTCGAGCGCGGCGACGAGACGATGTTCCGCGACAAAGCCGGCAACCCAGTTCCCTCCGTTGAGGCTCGCCGCCGTTCGACCGTGATTGTGCGCGGCGACGACATCAAGCCCACAGCGCGCGCGGGCAACGATGAGCAAGGGCGGCCTGCGGTTTTCTTCGAGCTGCAGGGGCCGGGCTCGGATCGCTTCGGGCAGATCACGGCCCAGAACATCAACCACACGATGCCGATTTTCCTGGACGAGCGCTGCATCTCGGCCCCGAACATCAACTCGGCCATCACGGGCGGCTCGGGCCAGATCTCGGGCGGCTTCAAGACGCTCAAGGAAGCTCAGGACCTGTCGCTTTTGCTCAACTCGGGCGCTCTGCCCGCTCCCATTGACGTGGTGGAGAACCGCACCGTCTCGGCCACGCTGGGCCAGGACTCGCTGACCAAGAGCCTGCACGCGGGCTTGATTGGCATTCTGGCGGTCGCGGTCTTTATGCTGGTGTATTACAGGCTGCCCGGTCTGCTGGCCAACTGCGCCCTGGCGATCTACTTCGTGCTCAACCTGGCCGCCTTCATCCTGGTCGGAGGCACCTTGACCTTGCCTGGCATCGCGGGCTTCTTGCTCGCGGTGGCGATGTCTCTGGACACCAACATCTTGGTGTTTGAGAGGCTGCGCGAGGAGATGGCGACCCAGCCCAACTTCGCGGCTGCCCTGCGCGCGGCTTTTTCCAGGGCCTGGACCGCGATTCTGGACTCGCACGTCACGACTTTGATCGCGGCTGTGGTCTTGTTCTACCTGGGCACGGGGCCTGTGAAGGGGTTCGCCTTGACGCTTGGCATCGGGGTCTTGCTGAGCTTGTTCTCGGCGATTAGCGTGACGCGCTTGTTCATGTGGAGCATGGCGCGCACGGGCGAGCGTAGCCCGCGTTTGTTCGGAAAGCCCGCCCCGCGCTCAACCGTCACGACGGCCTCAGCTCGCTAAACTACTGCCTTCAAGTTGCAAGTACTTGCGCTTTGCAAGTGCGTTCGGCTCAATTTAAGAGAACCACAAGTACTTGTGGGTTGGTGGGAACGGAATGGATTTTCGCGGCAAGAACATAGATCTGGTCGGCAAGTGGAAGCTGTGGTTCGGCATCTCGCTGGCGATCATTTTGATCGGCATGGTGTCGTGGGCGGCCTTCGGGCTCAATCGGGGCATCGACTTCAAGGGCGGAGGCCAGCTGCAATACCGCATCCCCCAGGCCTCGCGGCCCCAGAGCGGCCAGGAAGCCGGGCTCATCAACGCGGTGCGCTCGGGACTGGACCAGCGCGGCTTGCGCGGCGCCAAGATCCAGGTCGCGGGCGGCGACACGCTGGCCATCCAGACCTCGGCCCTGACCTCAACCGAGCTCAGGGCCCAGAGGCGCACAGTCGAGGAAGTGCTGGCGCAGCAGTTCCACATCGACACCAAGGCCAACCCAAGTGCGCTTACACCCATCGGGCAGCAGCTGGTAGGAGCCGTGATCGGTGAGGAGCTGCAGCGCGATGCCATCAAGGGCGTTCTGCTCGGTGTGGCCATGATCGCGCTGTGGATCTACATCCGCTACAACTTCGCGGGCGACGGCACGCGCTACGCCGTGGCCGGCATCCTGGCTTTAGTGCACGACGTGCTGGTGCTGGTGGGCATCTTTGCCCTGATCGGGCACATCGACCCGCGCGTTGAGGTGGATTCGTCGTTCATCGCGGCTCTGCTTACCGTTGTGGGGTACTCGATCAACGACAGCGTGGTCATCTTCGACCGCCTGCGCGAGAACTTGAGGCAGCGGCGCAAGGAGTCGTTCAACAAGATCATCAACGACTCGCTGCTCGAAACCATGAGCCGCTCGATCAACACGGGCCTGACCGTAGTGATTATGCTGCTGGCTCTGGTGCTTCTGGGCGGCGAGAGCATCTACAACTTCGCGCTGGCGATGCTGATCGGCATTGTATCCGGCTTGTATTCCTCGATCTTCAATGCCTCAATGGTGCTCGTGGTGTGGCATATGTGGGACGAGAAGAAGAAGCTGGCCGGGCGCACGGCTCGTCCTGCTGTGCGCGCCGGAGCGGGGCCTGCTCGCTCCGGGGCCGCGACGCGGGCCGCAAGTACTGCGGGCGCTTCCAACGGTGCGGCAGCACGTCCTGCCGCGCGCAGCGGCCTGGCAGCGGCTGGCTTGAGCACAGGAGGCTCGGCTGCAGTGACGGGCTCAGCTTCAGTGACGGGTGCATCTCTTCCTTCGGTGCCCGCTGAGGGGACTGTGGCGAGCGTAACCACGATTTCCTTCAGAGATGGAGAGCCCAGGGTCACGGTTGTGGATGGCGCGGGTGCAAGCGAGCCCGTGGATTTGTCTCCAGAAGCGCCATCTGAGGGCGAGGAGGAAGCGGACGGCGACGCCATGAGCGCGGCCAACCGCGCGTTGCGCCCCTCACAGAAGGCGCGCGCCAAGCGGCGGTTCTAAAGCAGAGGCCCGCGCTGTGCTTCGGCCAGGAAGAGCGCGGGCTTTTTGCTGCCTGCTCGATTGGGCTGCACCAGTAACGGCTTTAGCCGCTGCAAGTACTTGAGGACGGGCTGAGCCTGCGAACGCGGAAGAGAACGTATCAACGATGGAAGTTTTGCGGTCACATCTGGTGGAGATCATGCTTGGGCTGGCGGCGCTGGTGTTGCTGCTGCTGGGCTTCGTGCTGGTTTTGAGCGCGCGCTTGGGCCGCACCTCGCGCCTGGTGCGCTCGCTGATGACGGGGCCGGATGGCGCGGATCTGGAAGAGATGCTGCGGGGCTATAGCGGGCGCGTCGAGTCGGTCGAGGCGCAGCACGGGCAGTTCGAGGCCGCGCTGTCCACGCTCTCGGCTCAGCTCAAGGGGTGCGTGCAAAACGTGGGACTGGTACGCTTCGATGCCTTTGGCGATGTCTCGGGCGGGCAGTCCTTCTCGATTGCTCTGCTCGATGGGCTGGACAACGGCGTGATTGTGACCGGCCTGTTCGGGCGCTCGGACTCGCGCTGCTTTGGCAAGTCGATACGCAACGGTTCTTCCGAGCAGGCTCTTTCGCACGAGGAGGAGCAGGCGCTCGAAATCGCGCTGGGGCGCGCTCCGGCTCAGGTCTTCGACGCCGAAAAGCCGCCCAAAGCCCGTGGCCGCCGCGCCGCTCTTTAAATGGACACGCCTCCCAAGTACTTGAAGGTCTCGATCAAGAGGCTGCCTCACGGTGAGGGGCTGGAGCTGCCTTCCTACCAGACGGCTGGCGCGGCGGGCATGGATGTGCGCGCGGCTCAGGAGCTAACCATCGCGCCTAAGAAGACTGCTCTGGTGCCGACGGGCTTTTGCATTGCGGTTCCCGAGGGGTTCGAGGCTCAACTGCGCCCACGCTCGGGGCTGGCATTGAGGCACGGGGTCACGCTGCTCAACTCGCCTGGCACCATCGACTGCGACTTCCGAGGTGAGGTCGGCGTGATCGTCACCAACCTGGGCGAAGAGCCTTTTGAAATCCAGCGTGGCGACCGCATCGCGCAGATGGTCATCGCACGCGTCGAGCGCGCGCAGTGGGACGAGGTGCAAGACCTGGAGGCCACACAGCGAGCTGAGGGCGGCTTTGGCTCCTCCGGCACGCGCTGAAGAGTTGAGCAATCCGACCTTTGCTCTTGCGCTATGGGCTTGGATTTGCCAGGATTGAGAACGGAGAGATGGCGGAGTGGTCGATCGCGGCGGTCTTGAAAACCGTTGAACGCAAGTTCCGGGGGTTCGAATCCCTCTCTCTCCGCCAGAGCACAGCCATGCAAAAGCCCGAAGCTACTACAGCTTCGGGCTTTTGTGGTTCTCGCCCCAAGTACTTGGGGCTGGCCTGGAGCGTTAGAAGCCGCGCTCGGTGGGGGCGGGAGTGGCTCCATCAGCTGCGTTGTCGGTCGCGCTGTTGGCGGCTCCGGCACCGGAAGAGGCATCCAGAGTGGGCGCAGCGGCTGCGCTGCCCGAGTTGTCTGTGCCTCCGCTGTTGCCCGAGCCCGCAGGGTTGGTCGTACTCCCGCCGCTGCCGCCCGGCGGGATGTTAATCGTGACGTTGGTGTTGTTGGATGAGCGCGGCGCATTTGCTGAGCCGCTACCGGTGCCGCCCGAGCCGTTCGAGACGTGGACGCCCGGCGTGGGGCGCTGCACGATGGTGGTGTGCGTGTTCGTGGTGTGTGTCGAGACGCTCGTGCGAGGAGCGGCCGTGGGCGCAACGACGATGGTCGTGCTAGACGGAGGGGTTACAGGCGTGGCGTCGCGCACAATGACGGTGTTGGTGCCTGAGGCCACGGGCGCCACAACCACGGCGCTATCGTCGGTGTGGCGCGTGGCAAAGTAAGCGACTGCGCCCAGCACAGCCACCAGCGCGATGGCGCCCATGATGAGAGCGCTGTTCGAGTTCTGGCGCGCTTCGGGGTCGTAAGCCATTTCTATTTCCTTTTGGACTTCGATTAAAGGCCACGCCCCGCAAGGCTGCGGGAGTGAGGCCGGTTCACAATGCGAAAGCTGAAATCACGAGCCATCAATGGCTCACGGGGTTGCGGCGTGCGGCTTCACATTCACTCCAGGGTGCGGAGCTCCCACGTGTGGCGACCTGCTGACAACAGCGCTTGGCGCGGCGCTCGGCGAGTCCTGTTGGTCGCTGTCGCCGAACCGGTTGATTAGCAGCCAGGAGAAGGCGGCTCCAGCAGCGAACGACAGCAGCAGCGCGGTTTTGGAAGTTCCTTTGGCTGGAACAACAGTGGTGCGTGTGGCAGCAGTGGAGGGTGCCGAGGACGGCACGTTGGAAGATGGATTCATCGTGATTCACCTTGAAAGCGTGTCGGATCGCGGCTCTACCGAAAAGCAGCGCGCGCCGTTGCCAAAATCATACCCGATTTCTCGCCTGCACACCCACTCTCCCTGAGTTCACGCGCCCTCAGCTCGGCTGCAGCCTCTTCTATCTTCGCCACGCAGTTGACGGCGGGCGCGCCTGGGCACAGACTGCGGCTCAATATGAAAGGCATCATCCTCGCCGGCGGCAGCGGAACGCGGCTCTACCCTCTCACGCAGGCCATCTCCAAGCAGCTCCTGCCCGTGTACGACAAGCCGATGATCTACTACCCGCTCTCGACGCTTATGCTGGCGGGCCTGCGCGACATCCTGCTCATCTCCACGCCTCAGGACCTGCCTCGCTTCGAGCAGCTACTGGGCGATGGCTCGCAGTTCGGCATCTCGCTGAGCTACAAGGAACAAGCCAAGCCCGAAGGCTTAGCCCAGGCCTTCCACATCGCGCGCGACTTCCTGGCGGGAGGCCCGGCCTGCCTGATCCTGGGCGACAATATGTTCCACGCCCCGGCCCTGCCCGATTCTCTGCAGCGCTCGGTCAAAACCGTTGAGGGCGATGGCGGCGCAACAGTCTTCGGCTACTGGGTCAAGGACGCGCGCGCTTACGGCGTCTTTGGCTTCGATGAGCACGGAGCCGTCAACTCAATCGAGGAGAAGCCCGAGCATCCCAAATCGCCCTACGCAGTTGTGGGACTGTATTTCTACGACAAGCACATCACCCAGATCGCGGCTGAGCTGCAGCCCTCCTCGCGCGGCGAATACGAAATCACCGATGTGAACCGCAAGTACTTAGAAGAAGGCAAGCTGCGCGCCGAGTTGCTGGGACGAGGCACGGCTTGGCTGGACACGGGAACGCACGAGTCCTTGCTGCAAGCCGGCAACTTCATCGAGACCATCGAAAGCCGCCAGGGGCTCAAGGTCGCGTGCCTGGAGGAAATCGCCTGGGAGCTGGGCTACATCAACGCGGAGCAAGTGCTGGCGATGGCTGCCAAGCTGGGCAAGACGGAATACGCGCAGTATTTAAGAGACCGCGTCTCGGGGCGTTAGACATCCAGCTCAGGTGCAACCATGAACATCACTCCTACCAGCCTGCCCGAAGTGCTGATTATCGAGCCTCGCGTCTGGGGCGACGCGAGGGGCTTCTTCTTCGAGTCCTACCACGAGCGCAAGTACGTGGAAGCCGGCATCGACGCTCACTTCGTGCAGGACAACCACTCGCGCTCCCGGCGCGGCACGCTGCGCGGCCTGCACTTTCAAAAGACCAGGCCCCAGGGCAAGCTGTGCCGCGTGGTGCGAGGCGAAGTTTTCGATGTGGCCGTCGATATTCGCCCCGGCTCGCCTCGCTTCGGGCAGTGGGCCGGAGCCGTTCTCAGCGAGGAAAACCAGCGCCAGATTTGGGTGCCACGCGGCTTCGCGCACGGGTTTCTCGTGCTAAGTGAAAGCGCCGACTTCCTGTATAAGTGCGACGAGCTTTACGATCCTTCTGACGAAGCCGGCGTGCGCTGGGACGACCCCAGCATCGGCATCCAGTGGCCCCATACCCAGTGCGAGTTCCTCTTATCCGACAAAGACCGCGTGTTGCCGCTGCTGAGCGAAATCGAGCCGCCCAAATTCGATTAGCCAAGGCGAACAGCAGCACAACACAACACAGAAGAGATTCAAAAGAGCTTCTGCAAGTACTTGCACTCTTAAATCCCCTCTGTGGTTAATTGAGCGGAAGTTGAAGTAGAAGGTAATCGCACTTATGAGGGATTGAAGGACGCGCTGGGGGGCTGGCGGGGTCTGGAATGGAGCGGTTCGGGCTACATTTAAAGGGTTCACTTCCCCGTTTGAAAGAGTCTGGATTGATCCCTGAGCGTGGCTGTTTGCCACGCTCAGGTAGCCAAGGAGATGGTATGGCGAGTTCCCCCACAATTGTCGGCAAGGTCAAGAGCAAGAGCCTGTTGTGGACGGCGATTGGTAAGAAGCTGGTCATGGCCCTGACTGGCCTGGCCCTGGTCGGGTTTTTGATCGTGCACCTGGCGGGCAACCTGCTGCTGTTGCAGGGCGGAGGTTGGTTCAACAACTACGCGACCTTCCTCAACGCCATCCCGTTCTTGCTCATCGTCGAGCTGGGCCTGGCCGCGATTTTCTTGATCCACGCTTACGACGGCTACACGATCTACAAGCAGAACAAGGAAGCGCGCGGCCAAGAGTACTATTACAAGGACTGGACTAAGCGCCAGAAATCCAACAAAAGCAAGAAGAGCGTGGCCTCGACGACCATGATGTGGACAGGCATCGTCCTGCTGGGCTTCACAGTGATGCACGTGTGGCACTTCAAGTATCACCACTCGATCGGCCCGGCCAATCCCATCTCGGAGCAGAAGGCGGGCGAGGCTTCGCCTGCGCTGGGCGTGATAGGAACCGGAGCCGCAGCGACAAAAGCCGAGTCGCCAGCGGAAACCAAGCAAGAGACGATGCAGCTGGCTGAGCACGTAATCTACGAGTTGCAGAAGCCTTACGTGGCGTTCTTGTATGTGCTGTGCATGATCGCCGTCACGCTGCATCTGTATCACGCCATTGGTTCGAGCCTGCAAACGTTAGGGGCTGGAGCCTCACGCATCGGTCAGGCGCTGTGGCACATCTCGCGAGTCGTCGCCCTGATCGTGGGCGCGGGGTTTACCTTCCTGCCGCTGTGGGTGTATTTCTTCTACACAGCGCCGCCGCCCAAGCCGAGGCAGCTTGAGCCCAGGCAGCAGGCGGCTCAAGTACTTGCGCCCGAGGGTTCGCGCAGCAAGCCGTAACGATTAAATCGGGGCAACTTAATGAAACTCGATTCCAAGATACCTGCGGGGCCTCTGGAGCAGAAGTGGGACAACCACCGATTCGATCTCAAGCTGGTCAACCCGGCCAACAAGCGCAAGTTCAGCATCATCGTAGTTGGCACCGGCCTGGCCGGAGCTTCGGCGGCGGCTTCGCTGGGCGAACTGGGCTACCACGTCAAGGCCTTCACCTACCACGACTCGCCTCGGCGCGCCCACTCCATCGCGGCTCAGGGCGGCATCAACGCGGCCAAGAATTACTCCAATGATGGCGACAGTGTGCAGCGCTTGTTCTACGATACGCTCAAGGGCGGCGACTACCGCGCTCGCGAGGCCAACGTGTATCGCTTGGCTCAGGTCGCGAACCACATCATCGACCAGTGCGTGGCTCAGGGCGTGCCCTTCGCGCGCGAGTATGGCGGACTGCTCGACAACCGCTCGTTTGGAGGCGCTCAGCTTTCGCGCACATTCTACGCGCGCGGGCAGACGGGCCAGCAGCTTCTATTGGGCGCGTACTCGGCCCTGATGCGCCAGGTCGATGCTCAGGCCGTCACGGTCTTCAACAGGCGCGAGATGCTCGATGTCGTCACCATCGACGGCGTGGCTCGCGGCATCACCGTGCGCAACCTGCTCACTGGCGAGATCGAGTCGCACGTGGCGGACGCGGTTCTGTTGTGTACGGGCGGCTACTCGAACGTGTATTACCTGAGCACAAATGCCATCAACTGCAACGTGACGGCAGCCTGGCGCGCGTACAAGAAGGGCGCGGCGTTTGCCAACCCTTGCTTCACGCAGATTCATCCGACGTGCATTCCGGTTTCGGGCACGCACCAGTCGAAGCTGACCTTGATGTCGGAGTCTTTGCGCAATGATGGCCGCGTGTGGGCTCCCAAGGCCAAGAACGACAAGCGGCCCGCGCCCGAGATCCCGGAGGCTGAGCGCGACTACTTCCTCGAACGCCGCTACCCCAACTTCGGCAACTTGGTTCCCCGCGACGTGGCCAGCCGAGCCGCCAAGACGGCTTGCGACGAAGGGCACGGCGTGGGCTCGTCTGGGCTGGCGGTGTATCTGGACTTCGCGGATGCGATCAAGCGCGTGGGCGAGGACACCATCCGTGGGCGCTACGGCAACTTGTTCCAGATGTATGAGAAGATCACGGACGAGAACCCTTACAAGCAGCCGATGCGCATCTACCCCGCCGTCCACTACACCATGGGCGGACTGTGGGTCGATTACAACCTGATGACGACGGTGCCCGGCCTGTACGCTCTGGGTGAGTGCAACTTCTCGGATCACGGAGCCAACCGCTTGGGCGCTTCGGCCTTGATGCAGGGCTTGGCTGATGGCTACTTCGTGATTCCCTACACGCTGGGCGATTACATCGCGGGCACCAAGCTCTCGCCCGTGGACGCCAACCATCCCGCGTTCAAGGAGTCGGCGGCCCAGGTTAGCGCTCGGCTGGACTCGCTGCTCAAGATCAAGGGCAGCAAGACGGCGATCGAGTTCCACCGCGAGCTGGGGCAGATCGTGTGGGACAAGGTCGGCATGGAGCGCACCCGCGAAGGCTTGTGCGAGGCCATCGAGCAGATCAGGGCCTTGCGCGGGGAGTTCTGGCAGAACCTGCTCGTCGTGGGCGAGACCTCGTATCTCAACCAGGGCCTGGAGCGCGCGAGCCGCGTGGCTGACTTCATGGAGTTCGCGGAATTGATGGCCTTGGACGCTCTGAGGCGCGAGGAATCGTGCGGAGGCCACTTCCGCCGCGAGTACCAGACTCCTGAGGGCGAGGCCCTGCGCGATGATGAGAACTTCGCCTACGCTGCGGCCTGGGAGTTCACGGGCGTGGGCAGCGAGCCGATTCTGCACAAGGAAGCGCTCGACTACGAGTTCACGCAGCGCCACCAGCGCGATTATAAGTAAGAACTCGCCACAGATGGCCGCTGAGCACCACAGAGAGTCACGGAGTTTCTGAGAGCACAAGTACTTGTAGAACTCTTGAACTCTCTTTTGTGACTCTCTGTGGTGCTCAGCGGCCATCTGTGGCGAATGAGGAGTGTTATGGCAGCTGATTTTGCGCACAACCCGATTGAGGAACTCCACAACGCCACGATGAAGCTCAAGCTCATCGTGTGGCGCCAGCCCAACGCTAAGGCCAAGGGAAGCATGGTCGAGTATGAGGTCAGCAACGTCTCGCCCGATATGTCCTTCCTGGAAATGCTGGACGTGCTTAACGAAGACCTCATCAAGAAGAACCAGGACCCGATCACCTTCGAGCACGACTGCCGCGAAGGGATCTGCGGCTCGTGCGGCTTTATGATTAACGGTATGGCGCACGGGCCGGACGAAGGCGTCACCGTCTGCCAGCTGCATATGCGCCGCTTCCAGAACAACGCGACCATTTACCTGGAGCCCTGGCGCGCCAAGGCCTTCCCTGTGATCAAGGATCTGGCGGTTGATCGCTCGTCCCTGGATCGCATCATCGCCTCGGGCGGCTACGTCTCGGTCAAGACGGGCGCGGCCCCTGAAGCCAACTCGATCCCCATTCCTAAGGCCAACGCCGACGCCGCTTTTGACGCCGCCGCGTGCATTGGCTGCGGCGCGTGCGTGGCCCAGTGCAAGAATGCCAGCGCCGCTTTGTTCACGGGAGCCAAGGTGTCGCAGCTGTCGCTGTTGCCCCAGGGCCAGCCCGAAGGCGCGAGGCGAGTGCAGCGCATGGTGCTGCAGATGGACGAGGAGGGCTTCGGCCTGTGCTCGAACGAAGGCGAGTGCGAAGCCGTGTGCCCCAAGGGAATTTCGATGACCAACATCGCGCGCATGAACCGCGAATATGAAAAGGCGCTCTTCACCAGGTAAAAGAAGCTGAAGAGAAGAAGCGCCCGCTGCAAGTACTTGCAGCGGGCGCTTTGTGTTGGCGGGGTGCAAGCGCTCAAGGATAATCCTGGGCGAACTGGCGAGATCCCCTTTTGAGGTTGAAGATCGCACTGATAGCGTACTTCCTGACTGTTGGATCAGGATGTTCGCGCAACTTCAAGAGAACGGGTAGACAGCTTCGATCAAGTGTCGCCATGCAAATGCGACACATCATGCTGTAGCCACTTGAGTACGGGTAGCGGTTGCGAAACTGGTTCATCTTCTCAAGTTGAGATCGCAAGGCGCGGCTCAACGCTCTCGGTTCAGACTGAACCACTCGACCCTCCAACCAAAGGAGAGAACCTCCTATATTCTCGCTTTGCGTCAGTTGCTCCAACAGCAAAGGGATTCCTTTAGCATCTTCCATTGCCGCAGCGCGCAAGTAGAGCCGTTGCGTGTCGTTCAGCGACATCTGCTGCGCGTAGGGCGCGGGATCGTCGCCCTCTCTCACCATCTGCGCCAGCACATCCAGCATCTCCTCAATGACGTTGCTCGCTCGAAGGGCATGGTCGCTTATGCCAGGAATGTGGCCACTTGTATCGATGTGGCCTGACAAAGCCGCCACATCGGCCCAACTCAAGCCGATCTCACGACTGATGCGCTCCAGCTTGGAACGGCCCCGCAAGCGGCGGGCGCTGATCTTTCCGATGGCAATGTCCAACTGCGGGAAGAACCGTCTCTGCTCGTTGCCGGTGGCCGAACGCGATAGTTCGTGCCGCAACTGCTCCAGAGCAGGCAGCGCTGCGGCGTCTTCCAGATACCCCAGCATTCGAGCCGCTCTGAACTGCACCGCGGATGGATGTTTGAGCACAAACCCACGCACACGAGGCGCGATATTACGCTGGCGCCGCTGGAGCCACAGGCTGTACAACACCTTCAACTCAGCATTCCTTTGCACCCGATCGTCCGGGTACGAAGAGGATGATGCCGCCTGCTCGTAACTTGTCTCCAAGAAGGGTCGCAGCCGATACCACTGTGAGCCGCGCTGCCACAGGAACACAGCAGCGACCACAGCCATAGCCCAGGGCAACAGGGCCAGAAGTCTACGCTTCATCTTGCTCCTTTAGCTCCCTAAGCTGGTTAGAGATGCGCCCGGTAATGAAGGCCACTCCAGAGTGGAGGCATCCTCCGTAAGAGTGACGTATGTGCGGACGCACACGTTGGGCTGAAGCACGAAGTCACCGAAGTTCAGGCCACTATTAGGAAGCGAGTCCGGGTTAGCCGCCCAATCTTTACCAGCTGGGCCAAACACTCCTCGCTCGTGCATTCGGGCGAAGGCTTCGCTGTCCCCATCCTCGACGCCGTAGCCGGTCTCGTTCGATTGGGCAAACTCAGCACCAAGCCCCGTGGAATGACGCCCGCTGCAAGTACTTGCAGCGGGCGCTTATGTTGTAGCGACGTTACCTTAGCCTTGGTTGTGAGCGGCCACGTTGATTTGTCTCCATATCAATCACGGTGATTTGATTCAGCGCGGATTGAGCTATCTGGCTGGTCGTCCCACGGCTTTTGTCCTTAGCCAACGCCTGCAGCATCGTCAAGACACGCTTGTCCTTCTGCTCCTTCTCCATAGCCATCTCTCCCAGGACAGAGGCTAGGCCAAAGGGGTTCGGGTAGCGGGTGCGGTCGTGCAGCTTGGCGCTGATCTTGTCCAACATAACACCCGAAGGCAGTTGGAGATCGAACAAGCTCTCGGTGACAAGAGCTTCGTCGCCCCCGACGATTTTCGCCCGCGCCATGTAGTCGAGAAGTCGTTCGGCCTCGGTTGTGGCAGACGTCGAGATGGCTTGCAGCAGGGCTTCCTCTCCGGGGCGTAGAGTCAGGCTGGAGACGAGGTGATCAACATTGCGGCCACGCCTCTTCTCTTCGGCCAAGACATCGACAGCCTCATGGATGACTTGATTGCCGAGGTAGCCCCAGCCGTATCTGTCTCCATTGATGCGGTTGGTCAGCGACGCCAGCCCGCTAAAGCTCAGGTTGACCTCCGAGAGCATGGTGTCAAGCCTGCGCCTACCACCCAAGCTGCGTGCCTTGATACGCCCAATGGCCAGGGGCAACTCTGGGTACAACGTCACCCCCGATGTTTCGCTCGACTGCATCAAGTCTTGCGATGGTGCCTGAGCGCGCAACGCTTCGAGCCTTTTCAAGGCACGCGCGTCTTCCAAGCGCCCCAGCATCATGGCTGCGCGCTTGCGCGCTGTGACGGAAGGGCTGTTCAGGAACGGTAACACGCGTAGCGTTATGTTATGCGCTTTGCGCTGTCTCCAAAGCCCATGCAAGGTTTTGAAACCGTCATGGCGGGCTTTATCAGCCGCTTGAATGCCAGCAGCCCCTTTCTCAAACCCTTCAGGAGCCACGTCGCCGCTGGCGGTGCTCTGGCTACAGCCCGATTCACTAACTACTGTAGCCACAAGCATAATGCAGCTCAGCAGAGTGTGCAGGACGCGACGCGAGAGGTGTAGAAGTAGTGTGTTCACAGTCTTCTCCTTTGCCCTCACGGAAGGGGCGATATAGGTGTACCTGGGAAGGAGCTTATGGGCTGGTAGCCCAGAGCCTGCGGTAGTGTCCTCTGGTAGAAGTTTGGGGGCGTATTTCCCCATTCTAAGCCTTGGTCAGACCAGTCAGCCCCGATTGGTCCAAACACACCTTCTTCGTGCAAGCGCGCGAAAGCTTCGCTGTCCCCTTCGGGGCTGGTACCATTTGAAGTACCGTAACCACCCCAGTAGGAGCCGAAACCCGTTGTGTCTTGGACTCCAACCGTCAGCCCAACTACTCTCTCCCAATCGTCGGGCACGCCGTCTTGGTCGCTGTCGTTCGCGCTCTCCTCCCTACCATCAACGCGGTCTTTAAAAATTTTCTCCCAACACCGCTTGTGGGTGTTCTCGTGCGTCGCTACGCGAGCGAAAGTGTCGATGCCCTTGACCAACTCGGAACCGACAATGGTCAGCTGGCCGTTAACCTGTCGCATGATAAGCGTGCGACTTGTGACGTACGCATTGTTCAAGCGTACGAAGGAATCACCACTGAACGGGCCATGTGTGTACGAGCCCAATAGATTTAGTGGCGCTGGTGCGTACCAAATTGGGCATGGCGGAGTCCAAGCCTGGCTGTAGTAGTAGATCCAGTTCGGCGTGGCGATGGGCAAATCTGGGATAGCGTCATGCGTGTACCCAGGTGGGCCTCCTGGCGGATGCGTTGTTGCCGTAGCGTTGTAAAACAACGCCACAGGCGCCGTGGCAATGACGCGAGGCGCGCTGAAGGGATCGCCCGGCTTGTCGTTGAACAGGTGCTCCACCGTCCTGAGCCCGAACTCGTCATTGCTGCTTGGCATCACCGTGGCGTTGAAGCCCAGCCCCGACAACGGCGTGGCGGTTGGTGAGGGCGAACCCGTGGACGGTGGGTAGCCTGTTGAGGCAGGGGTGGGTGTAGGAGTCACGTTGGCACTTGTGTGGGGCGAGAATGATCAAGCTGGAAATCGAGGAGCAACTGACCTTTCCTCAAGCGCAATACGTGAGCGGTAGGCATGGTCACCTACCCATTTGTTCTGGCTTCCGGGAGAGCCCTCCTCGAACTTCCTTAGCAGACCAAGAAAATCGCGCCGCCGTGTCTTCGCCGCAGCCCTGAAGATCATAATGTGGCGTGTTCCATAACCAGACGGTTCTGGATACATTGTAGGGTGTGCCAGCATATCTCGTAGGCGCCTCTCTATGGCATCGAGTGCGGGCTGACCCAGCGCCACAAGATGATCCTCGCATACCCACTCTTCTTCGGGGCCAACGATTTCAACTTCTCGCGTCGAGTAGTTGAGGACCAACTCGATTTCCTGTTGCACGTTCTGCTGGGCTCCTCGCAGATACACGTGGTACGCACGCGGCAACGTAAGCTGTGCAACAAAGGGCTGGATGTTGTCACCCTGCTTGCCCATCGCGTACAACAACGCAGCTACTTCTTGCAGTAGCTGCATCCCGACCGAGCCTTGGACAGCATACACGTCATCCAAGGTAGGTGGAGCATACACCTTGCGCGAGAGCCGCACCATCTCGTCCCAGGAAAATCCGGCACTTTGCGTCACAGCCTGCAACTTGGCCTTGCCTCTGAGATGGCGGGCGTCTATACGTCCCAGCGCCCAATGCACAAGCTGCACAGGAACTTGCGGTTCCTTTCCGCTCTTCACACGCTGGAGGGTTTTCTCCAGGTAGGGCTTGGCCGATGGCTTCTCCAGCCAACCCAAAGCCCGCACAGCCCGCTTGCGCATCCCGTAGTAAGGATCATCCAGGAATGACGCTATCTCGGGCACAACATCACGACGCTGGCGAGCCATCCACAAGTCCGCAAAGCGGCCATTGCGCTTGTCTAATGCAGCCTTGCCTTCCGGGCCATCGAACGGGCCTGCCTCATGTGCTGATGCGCCTCCTGAGGAAGCCAGTTGTTGCAAGACACATTCACGCCAGGCCGCGCGCGCTCCAAAGGCCGTGAGCATCGCCACACCCAGAAGAAGTAAGTACTTACGTCCCATCTGTACCTCCTCAGGGCAACGGCGTGAAATAGTTGTCGTAGTTGCGCACAATGCCCAGAGCGTTGGGAAAGCCACAGGCAAGGTAGTAGTTCTCGTTCCGCTCCTGGGTCGTGTTGCCGTAGCTGTAGGTGCTGCCCGACATATGACGAACAGCGCGCTGGGTGCGATTCGGTGCGGACGGAGACCCAAAGTTCAAACCGTCATCTGCCCAATCAGCGAGGAGCGCGTTTGGAACCTCAACGTTGTGCTCGCACATCCGGCAGAACACTTCAGCGTCTGCGTAGTCGGTGTACTCACCATCCGGAGCCCAACCTAACGAGTCACGTACTGTTGGGTCGAGTCCTGCGTCGATCTCAACAAGGTCAGGAATCCGATCCTGATCACGATCGGGTAATCCTCGGCCCGAGGTATGGATGAGCGTGTAAAACCGCTTGTGGACAGCCTCGTGGGTGATGGTGCGAGCATAAGTGTCTATACCACACACCTCTTCCGCACCCAAAATCTCCAATCTGTTGGAGCCAGGTCTGTAACCGAAGAGGTCGGTTAATGGTGTTGGTGTCCCACGGGCTATGTCACGCCCCTGGAGGCCGTGAGGATCATCGCCGACCCAGATGAAGGGGTCACCGTCGTTGTAGCGACTGTAAGTTGCTCCCTGGCGGTAGCGAATCTCGTAGTCCCACGGGTTCTTGTAGACCTGATCGTAGTAATACAACCAGTTAGGCGTATCAACTTCAGCCCAAGTGCCCATTGCCCCAATGTAGTAACCCTTCGGGCCTCCATAGGGATGAGTTGTTGGTGTTGCCCTGTAAAACAGCGCAACGGGAGCCGTAGCGATCACGCGAGGAACACTAAATGGATCGCCAGGCGTGTCGCTGAACAAGTGCTGGATCGTCTTGATACCAAACTGTCCATTATCGCTCGGCAACACGGTAGCGTTGAAGCCCAGCCCCGACAACGGTGTGGCGGTTGGTGAGGGCGAACCCGTGGACGGCGGGTAGCCTGTTGACGGCGGGTAGCCTGTTGACGGCGGGTAGCCTGTTGACGGCGGGTAGCCTGTTGACGGCGGGTAGCCTGTTGAGGCAGGGGTGGGTGTAGGAGTCACGTTGTCGATGGAGGCCGCCGATACAACAACACCGCCGTAAGAGGAGAGCCCATTCTGAGCACGTGGCAGCGCTGGCAGAGAGGGCGGCGGGTTCGTCAAGCGCCAGTCGAAGCCATATCCGAGGTGGCGGATGAGGTTGTCGCCAGGTGCCCATGTTGGCCAGCCCGAGCCCGAGAACGAAGCGCTGCATGGGATGACGAAGGGGTGTCCGCCAATCACGTACTGGTTCAACGGCTTGTTTGGCTGGGTGCGGTCCATCACCGCCAGCCCTTCAGGGTTGGGCGTGAGCGTGGTGTCGATCTTGTTGCCGCTGAACGTCGTGGTGGCAAGCGCGGAGCCATTTAACGGCGTTGACGATGTATAAATCGTTCCACCGGAATTGTAGGATGCCATATCCTTGCGGTCTCCCACCGCCTGTGCTTTTCCATTCAGGCTGATCGCAGGCAGCCAGATGTCCTTCGGTTGAGCCCCGGTGTCAAGAAGGAAGAAGAAGGTCTTGTTTGAGTGAGCGGTAAGGAAGTCCGCAGCACCTGCCGACCAACTGGGGTTGTACGTGGCCGTTGGCGCTAATTCATCCACTGCCTTCCAGTTGATGAGCCCGTAGTTGTCCGGGAGGTCGCTTGTCTTCGCCGTTACCGTAAGCGACTGAGCGCCAGCGTTGCTGCCGCGCACCGTCCAGGTTTGCGCGTAGGAACTGCCCTGGATCATCACGGCGACATAGCGCGGCGGAACGTCGTTGGCAATCGGCTGCCCGTTCTGATCCAGGGCGGGCTTCCAGTGCAAAAGAGCTCCCGCCGACCCGGAAGAGTGGGAGTACTGCCGCCCGCCCTCAGCAGCAGACTGGTGGTAAGCGTAACCTAATGAGGGCGACCAACCCTTCTTGCTCTCCCAGGTATACGTAGCAAACGGTTCCACCTTCTGTTCGTCGGGCACCAGGCCCTTGATGGACTCGCCTTCCAGCACGCCCGCGCGCAACTGCCCCCAGATACTGTCCGCCGTCAGAGTGCCCGCTGGAGGCGGGCCGTAAAAGTGGTCGTTGTCGATCAACTGCCACTCACCCGCCTGCACCCTCGCAGACGGAAGCAACACAGCGCTCGCAGCCAGCACAACAGCCGCCCTTCCAGACACCCGCCGCCAAAACTTGCCTTGCATCCACACCTCCGCAAAACCGTTTTGAACTCGTGTTGGGAACGAGGACGCGCTTAGCATTCCCGCTCGCGTCTCTTCTGTAACCTGTTAAAGCAACGCCCGCTGCAAGTACTTGTAGCGGGCGTCCTCTCTTATCCGGGCTGCGCTTGGCCTACTCAATCTCCGGCAGCATAATCGGCAGCACGCTCTGCTCGCCGACCTCAACATCCTCGTAGATCTCGGCCAGCGGCACGCGGATGCTGAAGTTGCTCAGCTCAAGCTCCTGCTCCAGACGCGTATACACGCTCTGGCCCCACTGCCCGCTTTCGAGGCGCGTGAAGTGCTCGACGCGGGCGAGTTCGGTGTCGATGAGGATATAGTCGGACAGCTCGAGGATGCTCTTGAACTCGTCGAACTTGCCGGTGCGGTCGAACTTCTCGGTCGCGGGTGAGAGCACCTCGAAGATGGCGTGCGGGTTTAGGAGGGCCACCTTGTCGTGCAGGTGGAAGCGATAGGGTGGGCACTTGATGAGGAAGTCGGGGTAGTACCAGTTCGCCGAGCGTTCGGACACGCGAACGCGCTGATCGCTGCTGGTGCCACGGCAGGACTTGCCTCGCAGCCGCGTCTGGACTGCTGCTGTGATGTTCGCGGTGACATCGGCGTGGCGCGGCGTGCTGCCCGCCATCGCATACAGCTTGCCTTCGATGTATTCGTGCCGAACCTCCGAGCGATTTTCCTGCTCCACCAGCTCATCGAAATTCAGAGCCCGTTCTTGACGTGCCTTCATAATCCCACCTTGCTCGCAGTGTAGATGCGCCTCGCCACTTCAGGCCTTCCAGCACCCAAGCTGCGTCTTCCCTTCCTCCAGGTCAAACGCCACCAGCGTCCTCTTCCCCTCGCGCATCCACGTGCCGCTCGCAAAGTCGCGCCTGGACTTCACCTCGCGCAACTCAAGCCCGTTCACTGCCACGCGCCGCAGTGAAGCATCCAGCTTCAGCGTGAAGCGCTCGGTTGGGAAGCGCGTGGACACTTCAACAAGCTCCTGCTCGCCCTCAGAGCGCACGCTGAGGTCGCTGAGCTGGCGCGCCATTTCGTAGTGCGCGATCTCGCTTGTCTTCATCCACAGAGTGCGCGTCTTGTCAGGGTCGAAGAGGTCTAAGCGGCGCACGACTTCCTTGAGCACGTTGAATCCGACTTCTTGGCCTCCGAAGTAGAAGCCCGGCCAGTGGCCCACCACGACGCACGGCAGCTCGCGCTCAAGTACTTGGGGCAGGCGTCCGCTGAGCCCGTCTTCGCTCAAGAAGAGGTCCGCGTGGCCCGCGTCGTCGTAGCCCGTCCAGCCGCCGAAGAAGTCTCCGGCGCAGCTCACGATGCTCGCGATGGCGCGGCCCGATTCTTTGTCTGGATACCACAGCGGAGTGTCGGGCCACTCGTCGTTCTTGAGCCACAGGAAGTAGAACGGGCGCTTGATGCCATTCACCTCATAGGCCGCGTCCAAAACAGCGCGCGCGTGAGCCGCTTCCTGCTGCTTGGCGAAGGCGCCTGGGCTGGTGACGCCCGAGGCCTCGATGCCCACGTTCTTGAGGATTTGTAAGGCCAGCGAGATGTAAGGGAACAGCATCTCGCTTGGGGGATCGACCCACTCGACTTGCTCCCATTCGTCTGTGGGCTGGATGGTCTTCAAATCCAGGACGTGGGTGTGAGTGAGCATCTCGGGCGTCAGATCAAAGTTGGGCGCGATGATGTCGCGAGCCACGTCAAGCCAGCGCTTGAGCTCAGCTTGAGAGAAGCCTTCAAGCCCCTGGTCGATGCGCCCCACGGCTGCGGGAACGGGAATGACGCTGAATTTGCCTTTGACGCCGTGCTCGCCGCACCACTCGCCCCAGCGCAGCGCGAAATCAGTTGGAATAGCGCGGCCGAGCGAGGGCAGGAGCGAGGGGTCGCCTTCCCACTCGCCGGGCGGCGTGCCGGGATAATGCTTCTGCCTCCAGGCATCTCTTTGCTCGATCCAATAAGTGCCCAGGTTGAGCAGAGGGCAGGAGTCGTCGATGATGAGAGCAAGCGGAGTTCGGGCCAGCGGGTTGAGGACGGAAGCGTTCATAAGCGGCTTGATGGAGATGCCCTTATTATGCTCCACTCACTGAGCCGGAGCCGCGTCAAGTACTTGTAGCTTGAGCATAGAAGAGCAAGTTGAGCGCGGCGCCTGAGCGGGAACACTGAGCTGCGAGAAGACCTCGTGCGCGAAGGAGCTGCGCCGGATCAAGAAGACCGGGAGCAAGAATTGTCTTCTGCCCCAAAGCAATCGCTCCTGAAACCATGACCACGCCCACAAGTACTTGCACCTCGGCCCGCGACGCCGCGCTCGCGCAGCAGCTTGAACGCGAGGGCTTCGCGATTGTGCCCTCCTCTCTGCCCTGCGCCACGCTTGAAGCCTTGCGCGCTGTGCTGAGCGGCGTCCAGGCTCCAGATGAGCGCGGCTTATACGCGCGGCGCGATGTGCTCAGCATCGCGTTGGTGCGCGAGTTGTGCGCGGGCGGACTGGGCCAGGTAGCGCGAGAAGTACTTGGGCCGAAGGCGCGAGCGGTGCGCGGCATCTTCTTCGATAAGGTGCCGAGTGCCAACTGGAAGGTGCCCTGGCACCAGGATCTTTCGATCGCCGTGCGCCAGAAGCACGAAGCTCAGGGCTTTGGCCCATGGTCCATCAAAGACGGCGTGCCTCACGTGCAGCCGCCTGCTCAAGTACTTGAGGCGATGCTCACGCTGCGCCTTCATTTAGACCCGTGCCCGAAGGAAAACGGCGCGCTGCGTGTCCTGCCCGGCTCGCACCTCAGCGGAAGGCTGAGCCCAGTTGAGATCCAGGCGTGGCGAGAGCGGGTTGAGGAGCGGGTGTGCGAAGTCGAACACGGCGGGATTTTGTTGATGAAGCCGCTCTTGCTGCACGCTTCCTCGGCCAGCACCGTGCCCTTGCACCGTCGCGTGCTGCACATCGAATGGGCGGCTGAGGCACTGTCTGCCCCGTTGCGCTGGTTTTATGAGTAAAGAACCCCACCGCAAGCGGTGGGGCATTAACGACCACGACAAGAAGTGCTCGGTGGCATTGAGCCACCTCCCACTTCCAGAACTTCCGAGGAGGAAACAGACATCGAGTCTGTTCCCTC
>JAABUM010000315.1_pt1 | contig 92249 bp, 72 predicted proteins | sample 5559161 | NCBI WGS metagenome assembly JAABUM01 (sample SAMN10711868, study PRJNA513369) | rock metagenome | isolation source: Antarctica rocks | place: Antarctica: Victoria Land, Siegfried Peak nord
GGCTTGGCTCGAACAGGAAGCAACCCCTCGATGCGTGCCCACAGCGCATCGCTGATCTCAAACTCTTGAACAGCCCGTTTCTCTTGACTCATACCAACCAGTTTAACAACCTACTCGGATAGGCTCTTAAAGGACAGAAACCAGAGTGTATGACGCAGCGGCAATACATCGAGTATCTGATCGCCACACCAGGGAACTACACCTGCACCCATCTGGCGGATCATCTCGAAGAAGAAGCCAGGCAAAGCCACGATGCCATCAGCGACTTTCTCCGCCAGGCGAAGCTGACGCCGCGTCGCCTGTGGGACGTGGTGGCCCCCTTGTTATGCGATGCCCCAGACAGCTTTCTGATCTTCGATGACAGCGTGCAGGACAAGCGCTACTCACGCCAGATCGAGTTGGTCAAGCTTCAATACAGCGGAGCCGCGGGTGGCTTGACGCGCGGCATCGGCGTGCTCAACCTGCTGCACAGCAACGGGCCACAGGGCGAGTTTTACCCCTTAGACTACCGGGTGTATGCTCCCGAGCAGGATGGCAAGACCAAGAACGACCACTTCCGCGAGATGCTGATTCGCGCCGTGGGTGAGAAGCAACTGCAAGCCCCGGATCGTGTGGTTTGACTCATGGTATGCCTCGGCGGACAACCTCAAGCTCATTCACCGCCTCCAGCGCCTCTTCATCACCACTCTCAAAAGCAACCGCCTGGTCAGCGTGTGGAGAGACAAAGGCACGCACAAGAGCCAGGACAAGAGCCGCACCATCCACTTGGAAGAGATCGAGTGGACGCCCGAGACGCTGGAGTTGGGCGTTCTGGTCAAGCTCAAGGAGTTGCCCTTTGCGGTACGGTTGTTCAAGTTAGTCGCCCCAAACGGCGACATTGACTGGGTGATTACCAATGGCTCCCACACGGGCCAGAATGACAACCAGACTCCTCTCACAGCGCGCGCTGTCAAAGCTCAGAACGCCGTGCGCTGGCAGATCGAGCCACTGCACCGGGAACTCAAGCAATTGGTGGGCAGCGCCAAGTGCCAGTGCCGCAAGGCTCGCTCCCAGCGCAACCACCTCGCCTGCTGCTATTTAGCCTGGGTGTCCATCCAACAACACGCACGACAACTGCACACTACCCTCTACCAAGCCAAACACCAACTCTGGAGCACCTTTCTCAAACAACAACTCGCCAACCCCACTGTCACTGTCTGCGGGGGCTGAGCGAAAGTCCTAATATTATTCCATCGACTTTTTGATATCGAGACAATGCGGGCTTCCAAAGCCCATACCGAGCATCAGAGCAGACACGAAACAACGCGGCGGACATCTGCAAAAGATGTCCGCCGCGCTGTTGGTTGAGACCGGTTTAGCTGGTGCCTTAGCTGGCGCTGCAGCTGGTCGGGTCCTCGGGGTGTCCGGGGTTGCCGGCATTTTTGCAGTGGCCGTAGCCATAGCCGTTGCCGTTGGTGCCGCCGCGTGTGATGTGCCCCTGGCCGCCGCCCTGCGTGATCGTCTCCACGTTGCCGTGGACCGTCAGCTGAGGCGCGCTGTAGGCTGCCTTGACTGTGTTTGTCATGTTCATGTATCACCTCCTTGCTGGGTTTCGAACAAATCGTGATGAAGCAACGATTTATCCAAATCCGCAGCTTCAGCGTTAATCTTCTCAAGTACTTGGCGGGGCTGCCGAAAACCGTCGGTTTGGTTAAGATAGAGGCGCTTTTCCCAACTCCAACTCTGCTTAGCGCGAGGAATTATGGCCAAGAAAGAAGTGGGCATCGGTCTTATCGGCTACGCCTTCATGGGCAAGACGCACTCGAACGCTTACCGCCAGGTCGATAAGTTCTTCACCGATCTGGAAGTCAAGCCCGTCCTGCGCGCCATCTGTGGGCGCAACGAAGCCAACGTGGCGCGAGCCGCTGAGCAGTTCGGCTTCGAGAGTTACGAAACCGACTTCCGCCGCCTCATCGACCGCCCCGACATCGACATCATCGACGTGTCCAGTCCGGGCAACGAGCACCTGCCCATGGCCATCGCCGCAGCTCAGGCAGGCAAGACCGTGTTCTGCGAGAAGCCTCTGGGCAACAACCTGAGCGAAGCCAAGCAGATGCTCGAAGCCGTTGAAGCGGCCAAAGTTGTCAACATGGTGTGCTTCAACTACAGGCGCGTGCCCGCCATCGCCCTGGCCAAGCGCATGATCGAAGACGGTACGCTGGGCCGCATCTACCACTTCCGCGCCCGCTACCTCCAAGATTGGATCGCGGACCCCAACTTCCCGCTGGTGTGGCGCTTGAAGAAGGAAATCGCGGGCAGCGGCACTCTGGGCGACATCGGCGCGCACATCATCGACCTCTCGCAGTACTTGGTGGGCAACCTGCTTGAGCTGACGGGCACCACAGAAACCTTCGTCAAGCAGCGCCCTTTGCAAGCCGCCTCGACGGGAGCCGAGGGCTTGACGGCTCAGGCTTCGGATGAGATGGGCGAGGTCACGGTGGACGACGCCACGGCCTTCATCGGCAAGTTCGGCAACGGCGCGATGGGCGTCTTTGAAGCGACTCGCTTTGCTTATGGGCGGCGCAACTTCAATGCGTTTGAGATCAACGGCTCGAAGGGCTCGGTCGCCTTCAACTTCGAGCGCATGAACGAGCTCGAATACTTCAACGCCGAAGACCCAACCGACCGCCAGGGCTTCCGCACCATCAACGTCAACGAGAACGACCAGCCGTATTCGGGGATTTACTGGCCGGCTGGACACATCATTGGCTACGAGCACACCTTCATCAACACTGTGCACGACTTGCTGCAAGCGCACCTGAAGCACGAGCCTGTGCACCCCAGCTTCCGCGAGGGTGCTCAGGTCAACGCGGCTCTGGATGCGGTTGTGGAGTCGAGCGAGAAGCGCGGCTGGGTCGAGATCGAGCAGTTGTAAGGCTGCAAGTACTTGAGGCGCGCCGCTCGATGCTGAGCGGCGCGCTTTGCTTTTGGAGGCGTGATGACTTTCTGGGATTCAGTTCCGGCGCTTTCGGAGGAGAACTTCTGGCGCGAAGTCACGGCTCATCCTGTTGCCGTGGTGCTGTGCTGGGCCGCCTGGAGCCAGCCTGACCTTGCTCTGGCCGGACTACTTGAGAAGGTGCGGCCCGAGTACGCGTCCATCGTATTCTTCGCTGCAAACATCGCAGGAGATGGCGCTGAGGTCGCGAAGTGGTTCGAGGAGTACCGCACGCCCACTCTACTCTGCTTCCTCAACGGCCAGCATCACGCCACATCCGTCGGCTACTTGCGCCCCGATCAACTGCGTCTCAAGCTAAACGAGTGGGTGGATGCAAGTACTTGAGGCGCGCCGCTCGCTGGCTGAGCGGCGCGTTTTGCTTCTGGAGGGACGATGAATTGGACTTCTGCGATGTCGCCGCTCCCGCATGAGGGCTGGCAGCAAGTACTTGCCGCGCATGATGTCGCGGTCGTCTTCATATGGGCCGAGTGGTACGTCCTGACCCGCGCGATGGATAAGGAGCTGCAGGTGGTGCGCTCCGAGTTCGAGACGGTCGCGTTCTTCGGCTGCGATCTGGATTCCCAGCCGCAAGTGACCGCAGATGTTACGGGCGGCATGGCGAGTAATCCGATGCTGGCCTGCTTCTTCAACGGGCAACGGCACGACATCTCCTTTGGCTACCTCAACCCTGAGAAGCTACGCGCCAAGCTGCGCGAGTGGCTCGCTGCAAGTACTTGAGCCGCTTCAATTGCACCGAGCCCGCAGAAATCGCACAATGGAACACATGAAAATCTACATCGACGGCCAGCTCTTCCCGAAGGAAGAAGCCAAGATCTCCGTGTTCGATCACGGGTTCCTCTATGGCGACGGCGTGTTCGAGGGGCTGCGCGTCTATGACAGGCGCATCTTCCGCCACGACGGGCATCTGGAGCGGCTCTTCCGCTCGGCTAAGGCCATTATGCTGGAGCCGCCGCTGAGCCGAGAGGAGATCAAGAAGGCCGTCGAGAAGACCGTGGGCGCCAACGAAATCGAGAACGGGTACATCAGGCTCATCATCTCGCGCGGCGTGGGCGATTTGGGCCTTGATCCTCGCAAGTGCCCCAAGGCCAGCCTCATCATCATTGCCGGGCCGATCGCCTTGTATCCGCCCGAGGTTTATGAAGCCGGCATGGAGGTCGTCACGGTCTCGACCCGGCGCGCACGGCCCGATGTGCTCAACCCAGCGGTCAAGTCCTTGAACTACCTGAACAACATCCTGGCCAAGCTCGAAGGCAACCGCGCGGGCGTGCCCGAGTGCATCATGCTCAACGATCAGGGCTTAGTCTCCGAGTGCACTGCGGACAACTTGTTCATCTACATCCGCGACTTCAACGGGCGCGGCCAGCTGCGCACGCCTCCTGTTTCGGCTGGCATCTTGGAAGGCATCACGCGCGATGCCGTGATGCAGATCGCGGACGAGTTGGGCCTTTGCTGTGTCGAGCGCGACATGGCTCTGTTCGATGTCTACTCGGCTGAGGAAGTATTTATGACCGGCTCGGGAGCCGAGGTCGTGCCCGTCACCACGGTGGATAGCCGCAAGATCGGCAGCGGCAAGCCGGGCGAGGTGACGCGGCGCATCATGGCGCGCTACCACGAGCTAACGCGCAGCGAAGGCAACCCGGTTTGGTGAGGTAGTGGGGTTATGAGGTGTTGACGCCTGCAAGTACTTGCAGGCATCATGGGCACAACCTCGCCACCTCAAGGCGCCGAGATCGTCAGGAGCGAAATCATGCCCAAGTGCGAGAAGTGCCGCGAGCGCGCGGCCACGGTTTTCATCAAGCGCGTGCTGGACACGCAGTCCACGCACTCGCGGCTGTGCGAGGAGTGCGCGCGCGAGCAGGCGATTTCCGAGGCCTGGCTCGCGGGCGCTTTTATTCCGCCCGGCGCCGAGGAGATGCCGCTCGAAGACCTGCTGCCCGAGCTGCTCAACAGCGCGCCCGACCCCGAAGCCTTCGCGCCCGAGGAGGACAAGTGGTCGCTGCAAAAGCTGGCGGCTTACGATCAGCTCAAGACTCAGGGCGAGTTCTCCTCAGACGAAGACCTGGCCGATGACGCCAACGAAATGGACGACGAGCAAGAGGAGCTTTCGCCCGAGGAAATCCAGGCCGCGCTGGACGACATGGAGCCCGAGGAGCGCGAGGCCGTGAACCAGATGCTCGAAGCGCTGGATGAAGTGCAGGAGCATCTGGAAAACATCATGTTTCAGCACGCTCAGGATCTCGACGGCGCGCCCCAGGCCGAGGGCACAGACGACGAGGACGATGCGCCATCGAGCATCCAGGCCTTCTTCCAGGCCGAGCTCATGCTGCCTCCTGAGCCCGAACTGGGTCGCGACGGGCTCGAAGACGCTGATCCCTTTGAAGATGACGCCTCGGACAACGATCCCTTCGAGGACGACTCTGAGGACACCAGGGAAGACAGCGCGGGGCAAGACGCGGACGGGGACGAGCCTTTGCTGCCCACGTTCTTGCTGCCCGGCTTTCTGGGGTTCAGCGAGTGGAGCGGCTCAGCTCAGCCTCCCCAGCCGCCTGAGTTCAAGAGCGCGCCCACGCAGCGCTGCTCCAAGTGCCGCATGACCTGGGATCGGCTGCGCGAGGATGGGCGCGCGGGATGCCCCTCGTGCTACGAGATGTTCGAGGAGGCGCTGGGAGACTTGATGGAGCGAGGGCAGAACGCTTCGCACCACATCGGCAAGGCGCCGCGCGCGGCGGTGCGGCGCAGGCGCAGGCTCGAACTGCTGCGAGCGCGACGGGACAGCCGCCTGGCCATGCTGCGTGAGCGGCTCAAGGCAGCCCTGGCCGCGCAGCAGTTCGAGGAAGCGGCCAAGCTGCGCGACAAGATCAAGGTCGTCAAATCCACCATCGTCGAGCCCAACGAAGGCAGCAGGTGACAGGCCAGGAGCAAAGGGTGAAAGGCCAAAAGTACTTGCAGAGGCTCCACTCGCCACCCATCACCCGTCGCCACCCGTTACTCATCACCAAAAATGCACACACCTCTTCTGCTCTCGGCCTTCGACCGCGCGGCGCGCTGGATGAAGCGCGGCGGGCGCGAGAACGACATCGTGCTTTCCTCGCGCGTGCGCCTGGCTCGTAACCTGCGCCGCTACGCCTTCCCGCACAAGGCCTCGTCTTCGGATTTGCACGCCATCCGCCACCGCGTTTTCACGGCTCTGCACGCCACGGCTGAAGCTGCGGGAGGCCTGAGTGGAGCGCACTTCCTGTTCTTCGAGGAGTTCACGGCCTGGGAGCGCCAGAGCCTGATCGACCGCCACCTGACCTCGCGCGAGCACGTGCAGGATGAAGCCGGGCGCGGCCTGGCCGCCCTCGCCGACGCCTCGCTGTGCGTGCTGGCCAACGAGGAAGACCACCTGCGCTTGCAAAGCCTGCTGCCCGGCCTTCAGCTGGACTCAGCCTTTGCTCTGGTCGATAAGCTGGACGATGCTCTGGAAGCGCACTTCGATGGCCGCTCGGCCTACGCCTACTCAGATCGCTTCGGCTACCTCACGGCCTGCCCGACCAACGCAGGAACCGGCCTGCGCGCGAGCGTGATGCTGCACTTGCCCGGCCTGGAGATCTCAGGCCGCCTGGACAAAACGCGGCGCTGGGCCGAAGGTCGCGGCCTGCTGCTGCGCGGCTCCTTCGGCGAGGGCTCGAAGGTGTGGGGGCACCTGCACCAACTGTCGAACACGAGCACGATGGGCATCGAGGAAGCCGAGGTGCTGCTGGAAGTCGAGCGAGCCGCGCGCGAGGTGTGCGACATGGAGCGCGCCGCCCGCTCTGCCCTGCCCGAAAAGCACGGCCTGGAAGCGCGCGACCGCATGGGCCGCGCCTTTGGAACGCTGCGCCACGCCCGTCGCATCGGCTGCCGCGAAGCCACCGACGCGCTCTCGCTGCTGAGGCTGGGGCACGAGATGAACTGGGTCAAGGGCCTCACGCGCCAGCGCTTCAACGAGCTCATGGTGTGGATTCGCCCCGCCTACTTGCAAGTACTGCACGCCCGCTCCCTGCCCACCGAAGAGCGCGACCGCCTGCGTGCCGACCTGCTGCGCCCGCACCTCAGCCGCGTGCGCCTGGACGCCGCCTTCTTCGAGGCGGAGAGCGGCAAGGAACCGCCCGCAAGTACTTGAGCGTGCCCTCAGAGGAATGAGCTCTATTGAATCCAGGCTTCACCTAACACTATGCTGCTCGCGCTTGACATCGGCAACACCAACATCGTCGCGGGCGCCTGGGACGGCGCGCTCTGGCGAACGTGGCGGCTCTCCACGCAGCGCGAGCGCACCTCCGATGAGCTGGCGGCCTTCCTCAAGGCCGCCTTTGAGCTGAGCGGGCTCGGCCTGAGCCGCATCGAGGGCGCGATTATTTCGAGCGTGGTGCCTTCGCTCACGCCTGCGGCCCAGGAGATGTGCCGCAAGTACTTGAGCGTCGAGCCCGTCACCGTGGGCTCCGAGATCAACATCGGCTTGAAGAACCTCTACGACAACCCGCGCGAGGTCGGTGCGGATCGGCTGGTGAATGGCGTGGCGGCCTGGGCTCGGTTCGGTTGCGCCTGCGTGATCGCGGACTTCGGCACGGCGACGACTGTGGACGCTGTCTCCTCGCGCGGCGAGTATCTGGGCGGCGCTCTGGCTCCAGGCGTTGGCATCTCAACGAACGCGCTGTTTGCGGCGGCGGCCAGGCTGCCCCGTGTGGAGCGCCTGGAATTGCTGCGGCCTCCTGAGAGTGTCCTGGGGCGCAACACCTTGCACTCGATCCAGAGCGGCATCCTGTTCGGCTACGCTGGCCTGGTCAAAGAGCTGTCCGCGCGCTGCGTCCAAGAGCTTAAGGAAGCGGGCGAGGAGCGCGTGGTGACAATTGCAACGGGCGGCCTGGCTCCCGTAATCGCGCCTCTGGTGGACATCATCCAGCACATCGAGCCGAACTTAACCCTGGACGGCCTGCGCCTGATCTGGGAGCGCAACAAGACGGATTCGCCATCGGCATGAGGGGAAGAGAAGCCATGAACATCGCTGTATTCTGCGGCTCGCGCCTGGGAGAGCACGAAGATTACGCTCAGGCCGCGCGCCAGGTCGGAGTGGCTCTGGCGCACAGCGGCCTGGGCTTGGTGTACGGAGGCACGCGCTCGGGCCTGATGCGCGAGGTGTCGCGCTCGGCTCGCGAAAGCGGCGGGCGAGTCATAGGCGTCATGTCCACGGGCCTGGGCGAAGTTGTGGATCCTGATGTCTCGCAGATGCGCGTGGTGAACACCCTGAGCGAGCGCAAGGCCCTGATGGCGGACCTATCAGGCGGCTTCCTGACCTTGCCCGGCGGCCTGGGCACCTTGGATGAATGGAGCGAAATCGTGACCTGGGGCATGATCGGTCTGCACGCCAAGCCCGTCGCCCTGCTCAACACCCGAGGCTTCTACGACGACTTCCTCAAGTTCTTAGATCGCGCCGTCGATGACGGCTTCTGGAAGCCCCAATACCGCAAGGCCTTGATTGTCGATGACGATGCCGAACGCATCATCGAAAGGCTCAAGGCGGCGCTGGCTGGCGGATGAGAACGCTGCAAGTACTTGCGGCGGAAGCGAATGAAGCGAGCGGGATAACTACGCAATGGCAGGATTATCCCACCCAGCGTTTCGGGGTAGCTTTACACGCACGCAGAGCAAGTACTTGATGGCCCATATCGCCAGCACCAGAGCGGATAACCGTGCATCTGGCTCTACCTATCGCTGCGCGTTCACCCACTCGCCGGGTAGGTGAATTACATAGTTAGGCGGCTGCGCGCGGCGTTTCTGGGGCTAAAGGTGCTATAATACAGGCAAGAGAAATATGGGATTTGACCTTAAAGCCTATCTTGAATACACGCAATCAGAACAATACGAGTTATTTGCCAATATTCGTATTCCGCGCAACTACGGCTTATTTGCTGCGTTAACTGGAGGGCGTGTAGAGCCTGATGCTCCTACCCAGTCCAAAGGTCTGCCAGCGGCATTATCCTTTCACACTTTGTATGCGGAGGAGGGCAGCTTGATTGAAATAGACGATGGGAAGTATTCTGAGTGGGGCGGTGATATTTATTGTCGCCATCAGGACATCGAACGTTTGATAAGTTCGAGGAGGTTCAAGCAGTTAGATGAACTGCATCTCGGCGGTGACATAATGGCACCCAACTGGTTAACATCACAAGAGACAGAACAAACTTATGCTGCTTATTTAGCTGCCCAAGAGCCTACATCAAAGGTGATGCAAGCGACGATAGAAGCAATGCGATGGCTACCGAATGCCCGACTCGTAGTTTGGCTAACACCATGACGCGGGAGTGACCAACATCCGCCTAACAAGGCGCCGCACCCGACCGCCTACAGCTTTGTTCGCTGCGGTCGTTCCTCCCTTCGCTCTCTGCGCTTCCGGCGGCGGGTGAGCTTGGCCGTTCGGCCTCGCGCGCGGCTTGGCAGGAAATCAGGGGCTAATACGGATACAATCAAGGCATGAATTTCAAAGTCGAAACAGAACGTGAAACTGATGGGCGCTGGATTGCCGAAGTGCCAGACTTGCCAGGCGTTTTGGCTTATGGCCTAACGCGTGAGCGTGCTGTCGCTCATGCCGAAGCATTGGCCTTACGTGTCATTGCCGAACGATTGGAAAATGAGGAAGATGTGCCGGACATGGCAAACTTGTTTTTGGTAACGGCATAAGCCAGTGGAAATCAATCGAAGCACGGCGCGTTTTAGCGGCTCTGCTCAAAATCGGTTGGAGCATCAAACGCCAAAGCGGTTCGCATCGCACTCTTGAGCGTGAAGGCTGGCCGAATTATGTATTCGCCCTTCACGATAGCGATGAAATTGGGCCGGTCATGTTGGCGCGCATTGCGAAACAAACAGGTTTAACGCCCGAAGATTTGTGACTGCGACCGACCAACCGCAGCCCAACAAGGCGCTGAATCCGACCGCCTACAGCCCTGCGTCTCGCTCGTGCCTCCCTTCGCTCTCTACGCTTCCGGCGGCGAGTCAGATTGATCGTTATCAAGTACTTGCAGCGCCCTTTAGCTTCCTCATCCGTGTGCATCCGCTTCATCTGTGGTTAATTATTAGCGTGCGAATCGCGAATTTTGAGGTTGAACCCAACTTAGTGCTGGCTCCCATGGCAGGCGTGACATCCTCGCCCTTCCGCCTCCTGTGCCGCCGCTACGGGGCGGGCATGAGCTTTTCGGAGCTGGTTTCCTCGACGGCTCTTATCATCGGCGGGGCGAAGTCGCAGGAGAAGTCGCAGCAGCTTTTGTGGTTTTGCGAAGAAGAGCGGCCTGTGGCGGTGCAGCTTTTTGGCGCTGATCCCGAGATCATGAGGCAAGCCGCGGAGATAGTGGCGGCTACCAAGCCTGATGCCATCGACATCAACATGGGTTGCTCGGTGGCCAAGATCGCGCGCTGCGGCGCGGGCTGCCTCTTGCTTAAGACGCCGGACTTAGCTCAGGCCGTCATCAAGGCGACTGTGGAGGGAGCGGCTGTTCACGGCGTGCCCGTCACGGTGAAGATGCGCGCGGGCTGGGACTCCTACAACATCACGGCTCCCGAGGTGGCTTTGCGGGCTCAGGACGTGGGCGCGGTGGCGGTGACGTGCCACCCTCGCACGGCCAAGCAAGCCTTCACGGGGCTGGCCGATTGGAGCGTGATCCGCGACATGAAGGCGAAGGTGCAGATTCCCGTCATCGGCTGCGGCGATGTGCACAACGGAGCCGACGCTAAACGAATGCTCGACGAGACGGGCTGCGACGCGGTGATGGTCGGGCGCGCCGCCATGGGCAACCCGTTCCTGTTCGCGAGCATCGCCAAGTACTTGCAGAACGGCAGCGAGGCCGAGGAGCCCAGCGCTCAGGACAAGGTGGACACCGCGCTGTGGCACGGGCGCGAGCTGGCCAAGCTCAAGGGCGAGCACACCGCGATGAACGAGATGCGCCGCCACGCCGCCTGGTACACCAAGGGAATGCCCGAGTCGGCGCGCCTGCGCGAGCGCCTGTGCCGCGTTTCAAGCCTGACCGAACTCGAAGAGATTCTCGACGAGTGCCTGGAAGCCTCGCGCCGCTTCGAGATGGTTAAGGAAGGCAAGGCACGCGAGCCAGTGGCGGCTTGAGGCGCGCGGCTCCACAAAGCAAGCAGCCCGCAAGTACTTGAGAGCATCAAGTACTTGCGGGCTGCTTGCTTTGTGCCTTGTGTCTGCTCCTAACCGTTGGCGCTGGAGGGGCGGACGATGAAGGGTGAGACAGCAGCCAGGGTGGCGTCGGGCGAAGCGAAGGCCTCGCGCTGGCCGGGCAAGGCGCCCTGGGGAGGCGTGGGCTGCACGGGCACGCCAGCGATATCGTTGTCCAGGTCGGCCAGAATCGCGGTGTGGCGCGCTTCGGTGCCCTGGATTGCCGCTGCAGTCACTACGAAGCGCTTGGTCGCGAAGAAGGGGATCGCGCCCAGGTAGGCTCGCGCGCCACCAATCTCCAGCGTGTACAACAGGTTGATGACCTGGGCGCGCGTGAGGTGTGGGATGTTGAAGTTGTAGTTGAAGGGACGGATCGGCGTCCCGCCCGCAGACATGATGGCCGCACGCAGGAAGTCGCGGTGCTCACGCTCGACGCGCGTGAAGCGCGTGATGTGGATCACGTCGCGCTCGTTGGCGCCCAGGCCCAGGCCGGGAATGACGGTGCCGGGCACCGCGTCGCGCCCGCCGCGCCCGCCGGTGGTCAGGCGCTGCACGGCCTGCACGTAGGCCTCTGTCTCCAGGTCTTCGAGCGCGAGCGCGTAGTTAAGCACCTTGACATCGCCGCTGCCGGGGACATCAGCGAAGCGCAGGGCCGGGGTGATGGCCATAGCCGGGCTCGCCGAAAGCGCGCCCAGGGCCAGAGCGCCCGCTCCGGCCAGCGCCAGAGCGCTCAGGGCCACGCCCTCAGAGGATCGCTGGGGCCGAGCAGCTTCGGAGGCCGTGGTCAGTTCGAGTTCGTTCATGAATTTTCCTTTGGTGGCTCAGGTGCTCAGGCGTTGGTGCCGCCGGTGGGGTTGGTGCTGCCATTCTTGCGCAAGACGCCTGGCAGGATCTTGGTCAGAACGTCTGAGGGCGTACGGAAGTACTCGAAGGTGTCCGGCGAGGGGTAGGTGGGCGCAGCGTTCTTGTCCAGTGCCATGCGCGAGGGGCCGGGCACCAGGCCCAGGGTGTCGTTGATCGAGGCCGCCTGGCGGCACTCCACCGAGTAGATGGTGCCCGCAGTCTGGATCAGCTCCAGCGTGGTCAGGAAGGGCGCGGCTCCCAGGTAGGCGCGCGGGCCGTTCTCCTCGATCGGGCGCAGCTGCGTCAGGATGGTGCGCAAGTCCCGGCCCGGCAGAGCGCCGCCGGGGAACTGGTAGCCGCCGGGGTTCGGCTGCTGCATAGGAGCGCCCATCGAGCGCAGCACGCTGCGCAGGAAGTCGCGGTGGGCGGTCTCGACCATGGTGATGTTCTTCAGCAGCGTGAAAGAGTCCTGCGCGACCTGACCCGTGTTGGGCAACGAGCCCAGAGGAACACGCAGCGAGTAGTTGCGCGTGGCGCTGAAGGGCGTGGTGACCGCCAGGCCCGAGGCCACGTTGAGCGACTGGCGGTAGATGTCAGACTCGAAGATCTCCAGGGCGAGCGCGTAGTTGAGCACGACCTCGTTGATGTTGCGCCCCACGATGCCGGGGAAGTTCGACTGGTCTACGCCGGGCCGAACCGTAGCCGTGGGCTGGGCCGTGCCACCCGGAGTCCCTGTGCCGCCGGGCGTTCCCGTTCCGTTGGGCGTGGGCGTGTTGAACAGCCCCGGCCCGCCGTTGTTGCCGTTGCCGTTGCAGCCGTTGAGCAGGCTCACAGCAGCCATGCCCAGCCCAGCCATGCCCATGCGCTGCAAAAAGGCGCGGCGCCTGACGCTGTCGCGCAGCAGTTCCTGCGCGCTCACGGCTGTGTCGATTTCCATCTCGTGCAGCATGGGCGCTCCCTTGAGCGCGTCCTGCAACTCTTCCATCGCCTCGTTTGGCATTGTCTCGTTCACGGAGTTCTCCTTTGGTCGGTACGACTGTGCGTCTGAGTTCGGCTTGCTGTGTCTGGGGTCTGGCTCACCTCGCTTTCCATCACGGGCATTCGCTCTCATCTATACGCTAACGGTTCTCCAGATAGAACATCCCGCGTAACTCTGGATGCATTATCGCGCGCGCATAAAGTGGCTGCAAGTATGGGCTCAAGAATACAAAGCACGGGCTGTAGATCATGCTTTCTTTGACGAAGTTTTAAAGATCAAAAACATCGGCTTCTTGAGCCTGAATTAAGCCTTCATAAACGATAGATTCCGCGAGGCCCTGCGGGTTTTATTTTCGCGCGTCTACCATCTCATGTGGCTTCGCTCACTGGGTTCTCCTTGGTTCGGTGCGCCTAAGTTCGGTTTCGCTTCACCTCACTTCGGGCTGGTCCGCGCGTGTGGCGTTGCAACACCGAAGCCAAGCCCACGGTTTCGAGAGCCGCAAAGTATTTGACAGACCCTTCAGCGCCATCTCCTTCAAGCTGCAAGTACTTGAGGGCCGGCTTGCGCACCCGGCTTCTGGCTGTTTGTGGTTAATTAAGAAGAGGAAGGCCGGGTGGGATGACCGCGCTCGAACGACGAGGTTCGGGTGAGGAAAGTCCGGACACCACAGGGCAGGGCGGTCGCTAACGGCGACCTCGCGCGAAGAAATTCGAGCGACGGAACAGGACAACAGAAAGCAAACCGCCGGCTCAAGGATGAAGGCGGAGGGATAAGGGATGAAGCGGCGCTCAAGTGGCCCAAGTACTTGCGGCGCGCAGGAGCCTCATCCTTTATCCCTCCGCCTTCATCCTTGAGCCCGGTAAGGGTGAAACGGTGCGGTAAGAGCGCACCAGCGCCGCGGCGACGCGGCGGCTCGGCAACCTCCGCCCGGTGCAAGGCCAAGCAGAACGCGCAAGCCCAGGGCAACCTGGAAAGAAGCGGCCCGCACAGCGTTCGGGTTGGCTGCTGCTGCAGTGGGAAACCGCTGCGGCCACGCGACGAGCAATCGGCGCGGCAGAGAAATGGTCATCGGCGCGCAAGCGTCACAGAATCCGGCTTACAAACCCGGCCTTCCCCCAACCAAGGCTGAAGGCGGAGGGATGAAGGATGAGCAAATGCAGCACGCACCGTCTCACAGCAAGTACTTGTCGCCGTGCGCGAGTACCTGCCCACGTTCGTGCTCCTCATCCTTCATCCCTCCGCCCCCATCTTTCTGTTCGGGCCTTCACGCTCATCGAGCTGCTCATCGTGCTGGCCATCATCGCGATTCTGTCCGCGATCTTGCTGCCGGTCTTTGCGCGCGTGCGTGCTCAGGCGCGGCGCGCCTCGTGCGTGTCTCAGCTCAAGCAGCTCGGGCTTTCCACAGCGATGTATCGTCAGGATTGCGAGGAAATTCCCGCTCATCTGTCGGCGCTCTACCCGACTTATGGCTCGGACAAGCGCCTCTTCGTGTGCCCAAGCGATGCTCTTGGAGGCGACTTCAATGGCAACGATTACCTCGAAGGCCACACCTATTTCGCGAGCGGCGTGAGCTACGAATACTTCCCTCAGTGGGACTTGGTTCGTCTGGCCGGGCTCAACTGGTATGAGTCGCCGCCGCGCTTTGGCAACGGAAGGTGGGAAGATCTCACGCCTTACGTAGGCTGCCCCTGGCACTGGGCCAAGAGCTTTGATGCAGGCGCCCCTTCGAGTGATGTGCGCTCAGGCGGCTGGGAGCTGATCTTGACTCTGGGCGGCAGCGTGCGCAAGATCCGCGTCGAGGAGCCGATGTCGCAGTTCACGCCCGAGAAATATCACTGAGCCCAGGCACAGTCGCCAGATACACGATCTCGATGAAGTAGGAGCCCACGCCCAGAACCAGCAGAGCCCCTGAACTCAGCAGATTGAGGCCGCTCGGGAGCCGGGCGGTGTCTTGAGCCGCGATGGAGGTCGCGCCCACGAACACGCTCAGGAAGGCCACGATCATCACCATGAAGGCCAGCAGCGAGACGCGGCCCTGCTCCTTACCACGCGCGTAGCTTCGGGCGCCTGCGAAGCCCAGCCCACTCACAAACCAAAGATACACGCAGGCCACGCAACTGGCTGCGGGAGTGTAGAAGCTGCTGTGCTCCATCGTGCTCAGCGCGGCCAGGGTTGGGCACAGCAGGGCGAAGAGCACGCTCAACCCACGATACAGAGCGGCGTAGAAGCGGAAGCCCTCGGCCACGCGCCGGGTTCGCTCCTCGGGCACCAGACTGGGCTCGGTTGGCTTGCCGTGCAGCTTGAGGATGAGATTCCACCAGGCGCTCGTTGGAGCGTGCTCGCCGAAAGCTCCAAGTACTTGAGGCGAGGAGCAGATGATGCGCGAGAAGGTCGGTTGGTTGTAGCGAGTGCGTTTCTTCATAGCTCAACAATTTCCGCCAGGCGCAAGTACTTGCGCCTCAAGTACTTGCTGTTGCGTCCTCTTCGGGCCGGTTCAAGTTCTCGCCGCAGCTATGGGCTCCATTATGCTGTGCATGGTGGTGCGCGACGAAAGGCGCATCACCATCGGGCGCACCTGGGGCGGCGAGGTAGTCGAGATGATGGTCGTGGTGCCGCTCGCGATTGCGTCTGTGGTGGATTCTCGGGGCAGGCCGGAGGCTTCGTCTACCATAATCGCGCTTCTGGAGGTGCCATGAATGTCCTGCGTTACGCTCGCTCCGGGCACGTAGGAGGGCGAAGTGCCGACACCCAACTTAGGGGCGCCGCTGAGGTTGATGGTGTCGCTCTCCTTGACCGTGGCCACGCCGCCGCGTCGCGAGAGCAGCAATCGTGTGCCCTGGGCATCGGTGCTGACGCCGAGGATGGGCAAGGTGAGCCGGACGGGCCACGAGTCGCCCGGCGCGATTGGGTATGGCGGCAGGGCGCCAAAGCTACGCGTGAAGGTCTTCCTGGAGGCCGTATGATCCAGGAAACCCATCGTCGCAGCCTGCCTGAAGGCATCGCCCGCATTAGGCATCGAGCCAAAGGCCTTGACCATGCGAGCGCGCAGCTTGCCCAGGCCCAACACGCTCCAGACTTCTCCATCGGGCGCGATCTTCATCGACAGGCTGGCTCCTACAAAGGCATCGCGCAGCATCTTGCTCAGCGCTTGTGCTTCCGCATGGTCGGTTCGGGATAAGAGATCTGGGCCTTTACTGCTCATCGCCAACAACAGGTCGAAGACACGGTAGGTGAGCTTAGCCGTGGTCGCGTTCTGCGCGTCGCGGCCCAGCACCTCGTAATCGGCCACGATGCGGCTGGTGTCCGTGATGCTCAGGTTCATCGCCCGCGAGCCTGCCTGGCCCGAACTCGGTATCTGCAAGTTGGTAGTAGTGCGCGTGAAGGTGCGCATCACGTAGCGCGAACCTACCTCGGGCCGCACCTTCCAATCGAAGACCGAGTTCGGGTCAGGCAAGGCGCCCGGTTCAGCAGGAGCCGAATCAGCGGACAGAGCAGGCGAGGAGACGAGGAGACGAGGAGACGAGGGCAGCCACCAGGAGCCAGAGTTTCATACTCATAAGCGTAACAAAGCGATGCCCCTGGTCTTGCCCAAGTACTTGCGAAGTTAAAGGGCTTACGCGGGCTTAGCCACTGGCTCCAGCACGGTGCGCGTGGTGCTGCGCCCGGTGATCGTGATCCTTATGGGGGAAAAGGAGGGGCTCGCGCCTGGCTTGGGCTTGGCAGCCGAGGCGGAAGAAGCGCGTGGGTCTGGAAAGGTCATGTGGCCGCTCATGACCATCGAGGTGCTGGCTTCGCGCGGCAGGCCCGAGGCTTCGTCCACGGTTGTCGAGCCGTCCTGGTTGCCCTGCAAGCGCATCGCGAAGCCGGGTATCGGGAACTGAGCGCTGGGCGGAGCGCTGGCTGAGGTGCCGGGCTTGGAGGCGTCCTGGGTCAGGTTGAAGGTGCTGCTGTCCTTGATGGTAGCCACTCCGTCGCGGCGCGAGACCAGGGTGCGCGTGCCCTGGATGCCCGAGCTGATGCCCATGGGGAGCGGCAGGCTGATTTGGTAAGGCCAGGAGTCACCGGGCACGATGGGATGCGGAGGCAGCGCGCCCATGTTCTGAGCCAGCGCCTTCTTGTAGGAGTCTTCGCTGAGGAAGTCCTTGCCCAGCATCTGCACCGCCGCGCCCCCGCCTGGCATTGAGGCGAAGACCCGCGTCATGCGCGAGCGCAGTTTGTCCAACCCCAGCACGCTCCAGATGCGGCCATCGGGCGCGATCTTCATGGTCAGGATCAGGCCCGCGAAGATGTCCTGCATCATCTTGCTCTGCCTGTCCTGAGCCGTGCGCACAGCGGCCATGCTCACGCCGGGCATGAAGGTCGAGGTGTTCGAGCTGAAGGTGCGGTAGGTGCGGTAGGTGAGCTTGACCGTGGTCGCGCCCTGAGCATCGCGGCTCAGCACGTCGTAGTCGGCCACGCTGCTGACTATCGTGTTCATCGACACGCTCGTGGGAGTCTTGCTGCCCTTGCCCGCCGCGCTTCCTCGGGAGCGCACGGGAACCGAAGGTAGGCCGCTCATCTGCATCTGGGTGCGGTTGAAGGTGCGCCTCACGTAGCGCGAGCCGACCTCGGGCCGCACCTTCCAATCGAAGACAGCGCTCGGCACGACCGAGCCCGTCTCCTGAGCCAACGCTGGCCAGGCTGCCACAGCAACGGAAAGACCAACGGTTCCAACCCACAAAATCCACTGTTTCATAGCTCTACCTTTCAAACCCAACCCCAGCAGGCGTCCCAAGTACTTATACCCGCGCGCCTCTCGAATGCGCTGGCTGAACCAGCGCTTGCTGTGTGCTTCACCCTTGCTGCGTTCACGACTTCAGCAGCGGGCTTTGGTGTTCTTGCATGGCTTCGGGTGCAAGCGAGTGCGGCTTCACTTAAGCAGGCGAGCCGCGACCACAGCGCCAACGATGAGCCCGGTGCATGTCGTGAGCGCGACGCCCATGCCGAAGAAGTTCCAGCCCATCCAAAGCGTGCCGATGCAGCTCATTACCGTGCCTATTGCCAAGCCGATGGGCGTGCCCAGACGATACTCTTCCTCGGCTGCGACCGGGCTCTTCCCGTAGCGCGGCAAGAACTTCCAGGGGCGTGTTGTGTTCGATTCGCGCCGGTGCCACCACACACTCAGCAAGAGGGCGCACGCCATCAGCGTGGGCCACGCATGAGCCACTCGCGACAGAGGCCCGTGGTCGAGCAGGCCCGGCCACTTGAGCGAGACCGCTACATACACCATCAGCAAGACGGAGGCGGCCTGCCCAAACAGCGTCGCGGGCGTTCGACCCATGCGCTGACGCATTTTCCACAACGTGAACGCCACGCAGCCCAGCATCACTACAGACAGCACGATGTGGCCCACAGAAGTTCCGCTCAGCCACGGCAACGCGAGCAACATCAGAGGGTAAGCCACAGCCACCCGCAGCACAGGACGCGCCCACACCCGCCGCTTCTCGCCCGCCGACAGTGGCTCGCCTCGCACCTCAATGCGAGGCGTGCGCTTCCACTCCGCTTCCAGCGCCTGGCCCACCTCGTCAGCGCTCCCAAACGCCTCGACCGACTCAACCCAGGCCTGCGCCTTTCCCAGCCCACACGCCCGCCGCGCCGAGACCATCGCGCGCAAGTGCTCGCTCAGCTCGTGCGCTGTGGCCTCGCGCCTCTCAGCCGGGAACTCCTGCAGCCGCTCCCCGACCTGACCCACGAACTCCTCGATCCTCGCCTCGACCCAGCTCGCTCCATCTTCAAGGATTTCTTCATGCGGCATCGACCTCACCTCCCGATTCGCGGCCTTGCCCCAGAGCGCTCCCGATGGCCTGCGAGAAGCGGTTCCACAGCGCGCGCCGACGCTTCAGCTCGCCTCGGCCTTCCTCTGTCAGCGTGTAGCTCTTGCGCGAAGGACGGCCCGGCCCCTCCTCGCGCACTTCCCACTGCGACGACACCCAGCCCCCAGCCTCCAGAGCGTGCAGCGCGGGATACAAAGTCCCCTCCTTGAACTTCAGCCCTCCTCCAGCCCGCCTCTCGATCTCGCGCGCGACTCCGTAGCCGTGCAGCGGCCCGTCCTCCAACACCGCCAGGATCAAACCCGGCGTCGTCCCCTTCAACAATTCTCGTTCCATAGGCCACCTTCCTTTCCATCGGCTTTCATATTACATCGGATTACAAGGTAAATCAAGAGGAAAAAGGCGGCAAATTTCTGAGGGCTCTGAGGGCTCTCAAGTACTTGCCGCCTCTGCTGTAAAGCGAAGGTTCACTCGCTGCGTGCTTCGCGAATCCTCTCGATGAACAGCCGCGCGCGTGCCGTAACAGCGGCGCTGTCGCCGCTGGTCAAAGAGCTTCCGGCTCCAACAGCCACGGCTCCGGCCCGAATCCAGTGCGCGACGTTGTCCACGTCCACGCCTCCAGTTGGCATCAGCGGAGCTTGAGGCAAGGGGCCTCGGATGGCCTTGAGCATAGACGGGCCAAGCACTTCGCCTGGGAACAGCTTGATGATGTCGGCTCCGGCTTCGAGCCCCTCAATCACCTCGCGCACCGTGGCCGCGCCGGGCATAAATGCGATTTGGTAGCGGTGGCACAGGCGGGCAGTGTCCACGTTGAGCGAGGGCGAGACGATGTAAGTCGCGCCCGAGAGGATCGCGATGCGCGCGGTTTCGGGGTCGAGCACGGTTCCGGCACCAAGGATCAGCTCGGACGGCTTGTAACGCTGAGCCAGGGTTTCGAGAACGCGGTGAGCGCGCGGCACGGTGAAGGTCAGCTCGATGGCGCAGCAGCCGCCTTCGAGAAGCGCTTCCACAATGCGTAGCGCCGCCTGACCCGAGTCAGCACGCACCACGGCGACCAGGCCAACGGAGGTAAGGCGTTGCAGGATGTCGAGTTTCATTTGAGCTTTCAGCCTTGAGTTGTCAGTCTTCAGCGCCTGGGCGGATGCGCGTTTGTGGAAGCGCAAGTACTTGAGGATGTGTAGGAGCCGCGCCATTCGTAGGGGCGCATTGCAATGCGCCCTCGTCTCGTGGCGGTATCAAGAGGGCGCACTGCAATGCGCCCCTACCACACCTCGGGCTTAACTTAACGCTGTAACTCCCGAGGTGAAAGCCTTCGCTGACAACTGAGCACTGGCAACTGAACGCTTAACGCGACAGCGTGAGCAGTTCGAGCACGGCCAGGGCGAGTTTGGCGGGGTCTATGGGCTTGGCGACGTGCAGGTGGAAGCCGCATTCAAGGGCGCGCTGCCTGTCTTCGGGGCGCGCGTGGGCCGTGACCGCCAGGGCCGGAACTTGACCTCCATCGTGCGAGGGCAGGGCGCGCACGCGGCGAATCAGGGCGTAGCCGTCCTCGCCCGGCATCGCTAAATCGAAGATCACGATGTCGGGGCGCCATTCCACGAACACCTTCCAGGCCTGCTCGCTGTTGCTCACGGTGCGCACTACAGCTCCGGCTCGCGTGAGCATGGTTTCGAGCAGCTCGCAGGCGTGCGGCTCATCATCGGCCACCAGAACCTTGGCGTCTTCGATGGACAGCGGAGGAGCCGAGTTCAGTGAGTTCGCCAGGCTCGGGGGCGGCAGCAGGGGCAGCTCCAGCGTGAACTGAGCGCCCAGTCCCGGCCCCTGCGAGCTGGCCCAGACCTCGCCTCCGTGCAGGCGCGCGATGTGGCGCACGATGGTCAGGCCCAGGCCAAGGCCGCCTTCGCCGCGCGAGGAAGAAGCATCGGCCTGCTCGAAGCGCTCGAACAGGCGCGTCAAGAACTGAGGCTCGATGCCTCTTCCGGTGTCGCTCACCACAAAGCGCGCCGTGCCCTGGCCCTCTTCCAACCTCACTTCGACGCGGCCTCCGCTCGCCGTGAACTTGATGGCGTTGAGCAGCAGGTTGTTCATGGCCTGCCTCAAGCGCCCCTCGTCGCCCAGAACCTGCCCCACATCGGGCGCCTCCACGCCCAAGCTCAGCCCCTTCTCGGCTGCGTGCGGACGCACCGCGTCCACCACATCCAGAACCAAACGAGAGAGCTGCACGCTGCGCTTTTCCAGCGACAGCTTGCCCGTCACCACGCGCGACACATCAATCAAATCCTCGATCAAGCGGCCCTGGGCGCGCGCGTTGGTCTCGATGATGTCCAGGGCACGGTTATAAACCTCCTCCGCGGGCTTCTCCTCGCGCAGCAGATAAACCCAGCCCAGAATCGGCGTCAGAGGAGTCCTCAGCTCGTGCGACAGGACGGCCAAGAAGTCGTCCTTGGCGCGGTTGGCGGCCTCGGCCTGCCCATAAAGACGCGCGTTGTCCACGGCCAGGGCCGCCACGCGCGCCACGTCCTGCACCAGCTTCAAGTCTTCCTCGGTGTAAGAGGCGGGCGGAGGCACGTGGCCTTCCAATTGAGCAGCGGAAATGTGGGTGCGCGAGCGGACAAAGGAAAGAGCGCCCAGAGTACGCCCGCGCGTCGAGAGCGGGATGCACATCGCGGAGTACATGGTCAGGTCGCGCAGCATCTTGAGGTGCTCTTCATCAAAGGCCGCGTGCTGCAAGATCTCCTCGGTGATGAGAGGAAACAGCTCGCTCTGGCCCGAGCGAATGACGTGAGCCGCGCCAAACTTGACATCGCCGTAGATGGAAAAGAGGCGCCTGTAAGTACTTGACACCTCGCTTCGGCGCTTCAACTCTTCTTCGGGCAGGCGCAGGCCATGTTCTTCCTCCGCGAAGGTGATGGCCACGCGCCGAAACGCTTCGCCCTCCACCAGATCAATCAGGCACCAGTCGGCCAGAAAGGGCACGCAAAGGTTGGCGGTCTGCTCCAGCGTAGTGTCGAGATCAAGCGAGGCAGCCAGCACTTCTCCGGCACGCGCCAGGAACTCGGAGCGCTCGCGGCCCCTCTTCTCCTGCTCGCGAGCAGCCTGGGCCGCAGCCTGGCGGCGCGCCAGGGCCTCGCGCTCATCCTGCGCCCGCCTACGCTCCGTGACATCCTCGCACGCCACCATAGCGTGGCCCACGAACTCCTGCGCTTCGCCTTCGGGCTCAGGCACTTGAGCGAAGAGCTCAGAGGTGTTGGCCTCATCGTGTGTGCCCTGCGTAGGAGGCACCAAGAGCTGGCGGCTCAGCGAAGCGGCGACCTCCAGGAGCGAGACCCGCACCTGGTAAAAGCAAGGCGTGCTCGCGCATCCCGCAGCGCCCACCGATTCCGCAGAAAGCGATTCCGCCGATTGGACGCACTCAAACTCGCCTTGAAAGCCCGGCAACTCGCCCGCGATGACGGCCCGGATGCAGCGGCTCAGGCTGGCGGCGCCTCGGTTGGACAAAGATAAATCGAAGTTGAAGCTCTGGCCCAGCTCGCATTGGTGCCCACACCAGTTCTGTGCGCGCCACGCGGCGTTGCAGGCCACAACGCGCCCGTCCTGGTTCACGATGGCCAGGCCGATGGGCAAAGTGTCCAGCGTGGCCTGCCAGAACTGGTGCGAATGGCGCAGCATCTCCTGGCCAGCGCGCTGAGCCGACACACCCACCGAACCAACAACCTCGACATCAGCTGAGGCCCGCGACTCAGGAGCCGGAAAAGCAGGGGCGTGGTCCATAAACGTGTCGCAGAGCCGCAGAAAGACGAGGGGGCACGAGAGAGCGTGCCTCCATTGTAACCGCAAATGACGCTCGGATCGCTCGTTTTAACAACAAACAAGAAAACTGTCTAAAGTCTCTCTCCGGCCCACTGCAAGTACTTGCGGCCCCTGAATTTCGTTTTCAGCGTGATTCCAGCAGCCCGGCCACAGTCATGGCCAGGAAGATGGGGGCGGCTGGCTTGGTGATGTGCGTGTTGAAGCCAGCCTGGAGCGCCTGCTCGCGATCTGAGGCGGCGGCGTAAGCTGTCAGGGCGATGGCCGGCAACTGCTCGGGCGTGAATCTGGAGCGCACGCGCCGGATCAAGGAGTAGCCATCTTCACCGGGCATTCCGATGTCCGAAACCAGCACGTCCGGCTTCTCCAATTCCAGCTCCTGCCAGGCCTGGCGTGCGTCCGAGGCCACAGTCACAAGTGCCCCGAACCTCGACAACACGATGCGCAGCAGCTCGCGCGAGTCCGCCTCGTCTTCCACCACGAGCACGCGCTTGCCCTGGAGCATCCTCGTCGCGTAGTCATCCTCCCTCGCCGCCTGGGCAGCCTGGGGCGCTTGTGGAGGCTCCACAAGCGAGAGAAGGGGCAGCTCGACCACGAAGGTCGCGCCCTGGCCTTCGAGTGGCGGCTCCAGATGCACGCTGCCGCCGTGCATCTCGACCAGGTGGCGCACAATGGCCAGGCCCAGCCCCAGCCCACCGTGGCGGCGCGTGAGAGACGAGTCGGCCTGATGGAAGCGCTCGAAGACGTGAGGCGCGAACTCGGCAGGCACGCCAGGCCCGCTGTCGCTCACAGCGAGGCTCACCTGCGCTCCGTGCTGCTCCACGTAAACCCCGATGCGCCCGCCACGAGGCGTAAACTTGGTCGCGTTCGACAGGATGTTCCACACGACCTGCTGCAGCCTCAGTGGGTCGCCCGCGATCAAGGGAGGGTTCGAGGTCGGGAAGCGGAAGTCCAGCTCAATGCCGCGCGCATCAATGGCGGGGCGCGCGGCTTCGATGGCGCCTGTGACCACCGAGGCCAGCTCAACGGGCCTCATTTCCAGGCGCAGGTTGCCGGCCACGATGCGCGAGACATCGAGCAGATCCTCCACGATCTGGGCCTGGGCCTTGACGTTGCGCTCGATGGTTTCCAGAGCGCTGAGGACCATTTCCTCATCCACGCGCCCGCTCTTGAGCAGATTGGCCCAGCCCAGGATGGTCGTCAGAGGCGTGCGCAGCTCGTGCGAGACCGTGGCCAGAAACGCGTCCTTAACACGCCCGGCTTCCTCGGCGGCCTGCAGCGCGCTCTGGGCCTGGTAATACAGCAGGGCGTTGTCCATGCTCCCCGCAGCGCGGCGCGCGACTTCCTGAGCCAGCTCCAGATCCCGGCTCTCGAAGGCGCGATTTGAACCTTTGGGTTCAGGGGAATCGTTGCAGCCCGCGCCTCGCACCAGGGTCAGCACGCCCAGAACGTGGCCGCGCGCGATGAGGGGAACATAGAGCAGCGAGGAGCAGCCGACCTGCTGCAAGTACTTGAGGTGCCTATCGTCGATGGCGATGCGGCTCAGCATCTCCTCGCTGATGGAGGGCAGCATCTCGGGCTGGGCGGTGCGTATGATGCGGGTCAGGTCCGGCAGCGAGTTTTCCTCGACGGCGTGGCGACGCATCTCTTGCAATAGCGCGATTTTGGAAGGGTCGGCGTGGGCTACGGCCAGGAGTTCCAAGCGGCCTTGGGGTAGCACACGCTCGAAGAAGCACCAGTCGGCGAAGCGCAGCACCAGGCGCTCGGCCAGGGTTTGCAGGGGGCGGACTTCATCCAGCGAGGAGGTCAGGATCTCGCCCGCATCGGCCAGCAGGCGCAGCGATTCCTCGGCTCGCTTGGGCGTGTCGATGTCCGTGCAGGTTCCGGCCCACTGCTGCACGCGCCCATCTTCATCCAGCAAAGGCAAGCCCAGGCCCAGGAACCAGCGGTAAAGCCCATCGCGAGAGCGCAGCCTGTAACGAACCTCGAATGGGCTGCACGTGACAAGAGCCTGCCTCCAGCTTTCCTGAGCCTGCTCAGCGTCCTCGGGATGCACGAAGTGAGCCCAGCGCGAGCCATCGAACTTCGCAGGATCGGCCCCGAAATACGTTATTCCGCGACCGTTGAGGTAGGAAATCGAGCCGTCGGGCTCAGCCAGCCACACGATCTGAGGAATCGACTCGGATAAAAAGCGGTAGCGCCTCTGCGATTCCTGAGCCTGCGCGCGCTCATTTCGCAGCGCTTCCAACAACTGCTCGTGATCCAGAGCCTCAGCCCCGCTCGTGGGCGACGAGCCCTCAAGTACTTGCAGCCTCTCGTGCTCAGGCACCCCAAGCAAGCCCTGTTCGCCAGCCCGAGGACGCAGCACAAGCCAGCGCAGGCGCTGAGCCTGCCCGCTCTCGATGGCGTACAGCGTGGCTTGCTCAGCCTCTACAACGGAGGGCCAATCCACAACCAGAGGCTCTGAGCCGCGCGACCTCAACCCCGATTTAAGCTCTTGCCACAGGCTCGGCCACACCTGGCTCAGCAGATGGCCCTGGATGTCCCAAGGCTCAAGCTCGCGCTCCAGGGCGCACCTCTGGGCGAAGAGCGCGTTGGCCTGCCACACGCGGCCCGATTCATCCAGAAGAGCCGCAGGATGAGCCACGTCTTCCAGCAGGGAGGCCCACGCGAGCGCGGCTCCAGCCGAAGCGGTGCCGGGTTCAGACAGCTGCTGCAAGACAGAGGGGCGAGCTTGCGATTCTTCCATGAGTTCCGCGCCTGAAGCGCCGAGGTACAGCAGCGTTAACCGGCTGAGTGTCCCCGTTTTGCTTTCTGAAGCCTACAAGTCAGCGCTCCAGCAGAGCGCAGCGCGCCTTCAAGACTCGCTCGGCGGCCTCCTGCGGCGTGGGCGCCAGCACGCACAGGTGGCCCATCTTGCGCCCTGGCCTCGGCTCGCTCTTGCCATAAAGGTGTAGCTTGGCTCCAGGATCAAGCAGGGCCTTGGCCCAGGCCGGCTCGCCGCCTTCCCACAGGTCGCCCAGCAGGTTCGCCATCGCGCAGGGCGACAAGGCCCTGGCCTCGCCCAGAGGCAAAGCGCACACCGCCCGCAATTGCAGCTCGAACTGGCTCGTCACGGCGGCATCAAAGCTCCAGTGCCCCGAGTTGTGAGGCCGGGGAGCCAACTCGTTCACCAGCAAAGAGCCGTCCTCAAGCATAAAAAATTCCACGCACAGCACGCCAACCACTTCCAGCTTTTGCAAAACGCCGCGCGCCACTTCAACGGCGTCCTCAAGTACTTGAGGGCTCACCTCAGCGGGCGCGATGGTGAGATCCAGAATGTGATTGCGGTGCCTGTTCTGCACCACGCCCAGGTGCGCAAACGATCCATCCAGGCCACGCGCCGCCACCACCGAAACCTCGCTCTCGAACTCGATCCACTTTTCCAGCACGCCGTCCGCACCTCCCAGAGCACGCGCCGCGCCCTCGATGTCTTCAGTCGAGCTGATCTTGGTCTGGCCCTTGCCATCGTAGCCGAAGCCAGCCGTCTTGAGCACGCAGGGCAGCCCGATGCGCCCGACAGCCGCCCGCAGAGCCTCCCGTACTTGAGGCCCTGCGCCACCTTCGATCAGCTCGAAGGGCGCGACCGGAAAGCCGTGCGCCCCCAGCCACTTCTTCTCGCGGGCTCGGTTCTGCGTGATGTGCAGCACGTGCCCGCGAGGACGCACCGGAACCTTCGACTCGATGGCTTCCACGGTGCCAAAGGGCACGTTCTCGAACTCGAAGGTGACCACATCCACGCCGCGCGCGAACTCGCCTACGCGCTCCAGATCTTCGTAAGCCGCCTGAAACTCGACATCGGCGACCTGGCCCGTGGGAGTGTCCTCGTCGGGCGAGAAGGTGTGCACGCGGTAGCCCATGCGCCTGGCCGCGATGGTGAACATCCGCCCCAACTGACCCGAGCCCAGCACCCCAATCGTCGATCCAGGAAGAATTGCTTTCATTGCGTTAGGTTCACCACAGAGGCGCACAGGCGCCTTAGCTTGATGCCTGTGAGGCGCATTGTAATGCGCCCCTACAAAGGCCTCCGTGGTTAATTTGGCTTGCCAGGAATCGGATTGGCCGCGACTTTTTCGCTCTGGCGCTGCCGGAACTCATCGAGCTTGGCCCTTAGCTCGGGCCGCGTGTTGGCCAAAATCGCGACGGCCAGAAGAGCCGCGTTGGTGGCTCCCGCGTTGCCTATGGCCAGAGTCGCCACGGGAATGCCAGCCGGCATCTGCACAATTGACAGCAGCGAGTCCAGGCCAGACAACGCCTTCGACTGCACCGGCACGCCCAGAACAGGCACGCTGGTGAAAGCCGCGATCATGCCCGGCAAGTGAGCCGCGCCTCCTGCTCCCGCGATGATGACTTCGAGCCCGGCCACGCGAGCGCCCAGCGCGAACTCGCTCATGGCCACGGGCGTGCGATGCGCCGACAGCACGCGGTTCAGGTGAGCCACGCCGAACTCTTCCAGCACTTGAGAGGCGTTCTGCATCGTCTCCCAGTCCGACTGCGAGCCCATCACAATCGCCACCAGAGGCTTCTCTTCTTCCATAAGTCAAGGATACAAAGCCCTGAACGCGCCATGAGCGACAGAAATCAAGGCTCAAGTACTTGAGCCTTGATTTCTTACTTGTCGAAGCGAACCACGACAACACGCGTTTGGAACTGCAGCTTCGAGAACTCATCGCTCATCACGTCGAGCGCACTTTTCTGGTTGAAGCCGCCCGCTCCCGCGCCTATAACCGGAAAGGCCACCGAAGCGAAGCCCTGCTCGCGGCACACTTGCAGCGCGCTCTGCACCGAGCCCCGGATGGATGTTTCGCTCGCGCGCCACAGGCCATCGATGCCCGCCACGTGGATGACGCCCTTGAAGGGCAGCCGCCCCGCCGAGGTCAGCCGAGACTGGCCCAGGGGCAGAGGAGCATAGCCCAGCTCGCGAAAGGGCGCGGTTCCTCCTCGCTTCTTGATGGCGCCCGAGACGCCGTGCGGCCACAGCAGCCACCACGGGATGAGGTTGCGGTTCCAGGCGTTCACGATCACCTCAACCTTTTGATCGAGCAGATCGCCGCTCACGAGCTGAATATTCATCGTGATCGAGCAGCCTGAGCCGCTCACGCCAGCAGCAGGCGCCCGCAGTTCTCGCAGGTCGGCCATTCCTGGGTGCGGGCTTCCTTGAGGTTGAACGGGGTCAGCTCGGTTCCGCAGCCCGAGCAGTTGCCGCTGATGGGCCACACCACGCCCACGCCGCCGTGCTTGCGCGCCGAAGAGTCGTAGCGAGCCAGGGCGGGCGCGTCCAGAGCCGTCCTTAGCTCATCGCGCTTGGCCTGCTGCACCTTAAGCGAGGCCGCGATGCGCGAGGATTCGTCACTGAACTTCTCCTCGATCTGCACCACCTGAGCCCTGTGCGCCGCGAACTGCTTTTCCAGCACCTGCACGCGCTTGTCCGCGCCTTCGATCTCGTCCATCAGCAGGAGGATGGCTTCGTCCAGCTCGCCTCGCCTGCGATTGAAGCCCTCGATGTCGCGCTGCAGGGCCTCGATCTGGTGCGAGGACGAGACGCTCATCAGCCTGCTCTGCTGCTGCTTGATCTTGGACTCAGCCGTCTTCTGCTCGTCTTCACGCGCGCTTTTTTGAGCCTCGCGATCAGCCAAGTACTTGCGCGCCGCGTCCAACTCGCGCGAGACGACATCGCGAGCCGAGCGAGCCGACGAGCCATCGTCCAGCCGCGACTTCTCGCGCTCCAGGGCCGTGATGTGCCCATCCGCCTGCCCCAGATCCTTCAACCGAGCATCCATAGCGCTTCCTTATAATCGACCGCTTCCGCCTCTTGCTCCGAGCGCTCCATTATACCCGCCGCTCCAGCCCGCCGCTCGCAGCGCCTCCAAACGCCTCAAAGGGATTCATGGGCGCGTGGCTCACCTGAACCTGGCAAGTACTTGCCAGAGCCTCGGCCAGCATCGAAACAGCGGCTCGCTCCGTAGGCGAGTGCGTGACATCCACAACGGAAACGCCCAGAGCCCGCGCCTTGAGCGCGTCGTGGTGCTTGAAGTCGCCGCTCACCAAGCAGTCCACATCAGCCAAAGCCGTAGCCTCCAGAAAACTCGCTCCCGAGCCTGGAACGCACGCCACACGCTCAATCTTCTCCTTAGCACGCACCAGCCGGGTGTTAGGCGGCTGCAGCTTCTGCTCCACGACGCGCGCCCACTCGTCCAGGCTCAGCGGCGATTGGAGCCGCCCCACGCGGCAGGAGCCATACGCTTCGCCCCGATTGAGCAGAGGCGAGACGAAGTGCGCGACTTCCTCGTAAGGATGCGCCTTTTTCATGGCCTCAAGTACTTGGGCTTGCCTGGAGGCGGGCAGAATCACTTCGAGGCGCGTCTCGGGGGCGAACTCCATGAGCCCGATTTGGCCAACGCTGGGATGAGCGCCTTCGAGCGCGCGGAAGGTGCTCTGGCCCTGGGTTCGAAACGAAGCGCGGTCGTAGTTCCCGATGCTTCCCGCTCCGGCCTGCCACAAGGCGCGCGCCACGCTCTCGGCCTGGGCGTGAGGCACGAAGACGCACAGCGAGACCAGCTCCTCGTGGCCCGAGGGCGCCAGTACTTGCACCTCGCTCAAGCCCAGTTCAGCCGCCAGAGCATCGCCCAGAGCGTGCGGAGGAGGCGCTCCATCCAGAATCGTGTGAGCCGCGATGACGGATAAACCGCGCCGGATGCACTCGGCGGCCAGGCGCGCCGTGTGATTGGAGAAATCCAGAGTCTCTAGGGGCCGGAACAGCAGAGGGTGATACGTCACGAGGCAATGGCAGCCCGCACTCTCCTCAAGGACTTGATCCGTGACTTCGTAAGTGACCAGCACGCGCGAGGCCGGAGCCTCACGCGAGCCGATGAGCAACCCGGTGCGATCCCATTTCTCGGCGCGAGCAAAGGGAAAGCGAGCGTTCAGGGCGGCGAGAATATCACGAACTTGAGTCATGGCGTGCAGGCGAAGCGCTGGCTTGAGGCGCGAAGTTTCGCACGCTCATCGTGTGGATGCCTACCCTGCTGATTTTTGGGAGTGCCTCAAGTCTCAGAGCAACGTTCACCTTGACTCCTCAAGCCGCGCCTGGAGATGCCCCAACTCGCGCCCGAAGACCGCGAACTCAGACGCGCCAAACATCGCGAACACGATGCGCTTCAGGCTGGTGTCAGGAGTCCTTTGCAAGTACTTGCACGCTGTTTCCAAAGCCAGAGGCGCGGCCTCTTCAATTGGGTAGCCGTAAGCGCCCGTCGAAAGCGAAGGGAAGGCCAGGCTTTCCAAGCCGCGCGCATCGGCTTCTGCTAAGCAGTTGCGATAGCTCAGGGCCAGCAGGCGCGCCGCTTCTTCAGGCGCGTAGCGGTGGTAGATCGGCCCCGCGACGTGGAAAATCCAGTGCTGAGGCAGCAGAAACGCGGGCGTCGCGATGACCTCAGCTGTCTCAGCGCCGCGCGGGGCCACGCGCCTTAGATCATCGAGCAAGTTGGGGCCTGCCACCATGTGAATGGCGCCATCGATGCCTCCGCCGCCGCGCATCGCAGTGTTGGCCGCGTTCACGATGGCGGCTACGGTTTGCGTCACGACGCTGCCGCGCACCACTTCGAGCGATGTGTCGTTGATTTTCATAAGCAGGTGTAACTGGTCGCCCTTCATTGTGACACCTCGCCGCAAGTACTTGGGCGCTCCGTGGCAGTTCGCCAGGCGGCGTCCGCCTTGCACCACGAGGGTTTATGCTGCGCTCCATCCAAGACCCTTACCTGCCGCCCGATCACGACGCTTTCATTGCGGGCGATCCCTCGACGGGCCGCGTCATCGTTATCGCTCCCACGCGAGCGGCTTGCGAAACCATCGAAATCGCCATCGGCCTTCATCTCGACACCTATCTGGAGCGCACGCACGGCGCTCAGGTGCGCGAGCTGGCGCGAGGAGAAGCGGGCTTCGGCATCATCGCGGGCACGGGAACCGGCAAGACGCTCGCTATTCGGCCCATCGCCGAGGAGATTCTGCGTGCTCCGCTCAAGATCGGCGTCGTCAACCGCGAGCGCGAGGCCACGCCTGAGCTGCCCGAGTTCAACGTGGTGGTGGTCACAACCGGCATCGCGCGCCGCTGGTTCCAGGACGGCGACATCCTGCCCCAAGACACCCTGATCGTGGACGAAATCCACCAGACCTCCGCTGAGCTGGAGCTGTGCTTAGCTCTGGGCAAGCGCGTGGGATGCCGCTTCATCTGGCTCTCGGCCACGGTGGACCCCAGCTTCTACCGCAAGTACTTGGGCTCGTCCGATGTGCTGCAAGTCTTCTCCTTCGACCCCGAAAAAGCCGCCGTGGTCAAGGTCGTCGATCGCACGCCGCTTTCGTTTCTTGATGACCGCTTTATCGAAGACCTCGTCGTTGGCAAGCGCGGCGTGGGCGTGTTCTTGCCCACGCGAGCCGGAGTCGAGCAGGCCGCGGGCGATGTGCAGGAGCGCTTCCCCGATGTTAACGCGGCGTTTTATCACGGTGGCGAGCCCATCCGCGTCATCCGCCCTTTCCTGGAAGAAAGCGGGGCCGAGAAGCCGTATTTGCTCGCGATGACGGCGGCGGGCCAGAGCGCGCTGAACGTGCGCGGGCTGGACACGGTTGTGATCGAGGACACGCGCTTTAGCAACGTGATCGCGAACGGGCACAACGTGCTGACGCGCGTGCACCTGGGCTCAAACGAGATTTTGCAGATGGCCGGGCGCGTCCATGGCCGCGTCGAGGGCGGGCGGGTCTTCATTCTCTCGGATCGTCACATCGACTTCGCCTCGCTGCGCCCGACCGCTCCCGAGTTCCAGCTCGCGGGCAACTCCGAGCGCGTGGCCCTCACCTGCGCCGACCTGGGCGTGCGCGCCGACGAGCTGGAGCTTCCGGTTCCCTTAGACCGCATCGCTTACCGAGCCGCTTTAGCACTCCTGCAAGAGCGCGGCATCATCAACAAAGAAGGAAGGCTTTCGACTTACGGCAAGTCGGTCGAGGCTCTGCCCGTAGATCGCGCCTGGGCTGAGCTGATCGTGAATGCCGACAACGAGCTGCTGCCTTACCTCGCCGTGATGAGCTCGATCGAGAGCCTGCACCGGATGACGCGAGACGAACGCTGGATCGACGACTTGATCGTGCCCGGCAGCGACCACCTGACCACTTACAACCTGTATGCCGAGGCCTTCCAACGCGCGGGCTTCGTGGGCGAGGTACACGGGATGCCGCGCCACGGCTTCAAGCCTGAAGCGATCAACGCCTGGGCCGAGGAGCGCGGCGTCTTGGTCAAGTCCATCGAGGACGCGGCTCTGGCCATGGCCTGCGTCTTCCGCTCCGTGCGCCTGCCTCTGCCCACCAAGATGCCTCTGGCCGACAAAGGCGTCTTGAGGCGCTTCGCTGAGTTGCTCGCCCAGTTCATGCCCTTCGACTTGGTGATCGACGACATGACCTCCGATGGCCAGTTCGCCTCGCTGTCCAGGACGAGCGTGTGCTCTGGCGGTGGAGCCGTGGCCGGCACGTTGCGTTACTTCGCGGATCGTCATGGCGTGCCGCGCGCTTCGATTGAAGGCACCCAGATCTCGTTTGAGCGCCTGCGCCACCACGCCAGGCGACTGCCCGCCGCGCTGGATTACAATGCGCGCCGCCCCTCAACGCCGCTGGTGCTGACGCAAAAGCTGAGCTACTTCGGCTTTGTGCTCGAAAGCCACAGCCAGCCCATCGAAGTGTTTCCTCTCGAATTGGCGGCTCAAGCGCGCCAAGTACTTGCGGGCGCTCTGGCGCGTTCCGAAGCGCGGCACGCAGCTGTTTACAAGAATCAGAACGCTATTGAGGAAGTGCGCGAGCTGTATCGTCGCTCCGGCGGGGCGACGCCCAGGCTGGGCTTAGCTGAGCTAAGTGCTCACTACGAACAGCAGCTCAACGAGCAGCAGGTGAACTCGCTGCTCGACTTCCAGCAGGCGCGTCTTGCGCTGCGAGTCGAAGACTTCGTGCCCGCAGCCAAGCGCCGCGAGCTGCACGCTTTGCCCGACCAAGTACTTGTGCAGAATCGCCAGGTCGAGCTTAGCTACGATGTCGAAGAGCCACCGCTCGTGAGAGTGGCGCGGCTCAAGCTGCCCGAGAAGTTGGCGCGCGCCTTGAGCGAAGACGAGCTTCCGGTTCTGGATCGCCCGCTGCGCTTCGTGGTGTCGCGAGGCTCGCGCGGCAGCCTGCGCGCCCGCTCGCTCCAAGAGCTTCAAGAGTTGCTGCAAGGCCCGTGGACGCCCAACTCAAGCGAAGATGATAAAGGCCAGCGGGAAGAGGAGCCTCAGCAAGCGCGTCCTGAGCGCAGGGAGCAGGCGAGGCAGCCGAAGCGGAGCGGGCCTCGCAACGGGCAAAGCGGAGCCAGGTTCGCGCGCTCGCACAAAAAGGGTGGCAGAGGGCGTCGCTGAATGGCGAGAAGCTCTGCAAGTACTTGCAACCAGCGTTCGTCTGTTATGAGGGCGCGGCGCGTGGCTATGATAGCGCAGCACGACCAAAGGAACTTCCATGCCTCTTCTCTTGAAACGCCGCGAGCTTAGCACGGCGATGGCCGCTCTGGTGGCCGCAAGTACTTGCTCATCCTTGCGCAATTTTCAGGGACGACCGGGCCTGCTTCAAATCGTAAACCGCGCCCAGCTCATCGAAGATCGCAGCCGCTTACTCCAGGTGCGCGGCTGGGGAATTTCCCGCACTCTGCCCACGGCGCCCGAGTTCGTAATGAGCCCGAGCCTCATCGTAGCGCAGACCCAGGGCTTGAGCCCACTCCAAAGACTTGCGCCACGCTCGGACAGCTGGCCCAGGTAATCGTTGAGTATTTGCGTCAGAGCCTCAGCACCCTCTGGCCCGCGCCGCGCCAGAGCCTCCGCCAGAGGTGTAAAGCCCGAAATGTCAGCGAAAAGAACCGAGGCCTCCAACTGCTCGTGAAGAGGCTCCATGGCACGGGCCGCGCCAGGCGCAAAACGACGCAGCGCGACAGGAGAGACGTAGCTGCGAAGATGATCCGCAAGCGTTGGAGGCATAGTGTTCAGGCCACGCGCCCTTAATCGCGATCCCTCCAATTATACGGCAAGCCGCAAAGCCCCTGATAACAGACCTAATTCACGGCTGCAAGTACTTGCAGCCGTGAATAAGCCAGCCCGCTTCGCAGACCCTTGACGGCTCGCGCTCATCGAAATAGAATTCTCTGCGTGATGAATCGGTTCACCAGAATCGGTTCATCACGATTTCTCTATGATTACGATCAGCGACATCGCTTCGCGGGCTGGTGTTTCGCGCACGACGGTTTCTTACGTGTTGAACGGGCGCGAGAGCGGTGTTCGCATCAGCGAGGAGACGCGCCGGCGGGTGCAGGAGGCGGCCTCAGCGATGGGCTACAGGCGCAACTCGCTGGCGCACGCCGTGACGACGGGCAAGAATCCTGTGCTGGGCTTTTTGGCCTGCGCTCCCGAGGGCGAGCTGGTGGCGCGCCTGCTGGCCGGTGCTCTGGACGAAGCGGAAGAGGCGAGCTACTTCATCAAGGTGCTGCGCCTGCGCCACAATACGGTCAATGCCGAGGTCATCGAGCGCTGTGCCGAGCTGAGGCTGGCGGGCGTCATCGTGCTCTATCTGGATCAGGGCCAGCTCAAGTACTTGCAGGGCGAGATGGCGCGCTACGAAATCCCGGTCGCGGTTCTGGACGACAGCTTTCCTCAGCCCGCAGGCATCCGCGTTATCTCGGACGATGTTCAAGGCTGCCGCCTGGCTATTCAGCACTTGGCCGCGCTGGGGCACAAGCGCATCGCCTTTATCTCGGGCGCCCCGACTTCGGGCTGCGCAGTTTTGCGCGAGGACGGCTTCCAGGCCGCGATGCGAGAAGCCAAGCTGCCGCTTCCCGAAGGCTACCTGCTGCGCGGCGAGTGGAACATCGAGGCCACCGAGCAGGCCGCTTTGCAGCTGCTGAGCTCAGAGCACGGACGCCCGACCGCGATTCTGTGCGCGGGCGACGAGTGGGCCATGGTCGCGATGCGCACCTTGAGGCGGCAAGGCTTGCACGTGCCCGAGGATGTTTCGGTGGTGGGCTTTGGCGATTTCCGCACCTCGCAGTTCTGGGAGCCTCCGCTGACTACCGTAGCTCAGCCCTTCCAGGAAATGGGGCGGCTCGCTGTGCGTCGCCTGCTCCAGAAAATCCAAGCGCCCGACGACCCTTTGCCGCGCGAAGACGCCTTGCCCACGCAGCTCATCGTGCGCGAATCAACTGCTGCGGCCAGTTCCTGAGCGCCTCAAGATACTTGCACTTTGCCTCTCAACAAAACCCATGAAGATCAACCTTTCGCTCACTCTGTTGCTCACCTCAAGCGCCGCCTTGCCCCTTGTGCCCGGCTTTGCGCAGCCCATCGTGCCCGCTCAAAGCGAGATGGGGCGCGCGGCTGGGCTGCAGCAAGTACTTGTGTCTCCTCTGGAAGCCGACTCGGGTGTCGGCAAAGGCGGCTGGATGCTGAAGAACCTGAGCATGCAAGCGGCTCCGCCTTCGGTTGTGCCCAAGCTCGGCCAGAGCGCCCTGACACTTGGCGCAGAGGCCGAAGCCGCAGGAGCCAAGGGCGATTTCACCTTGAGCGGCGCGGTTCCAGGCGAGGCCAAGTTCCTGGGAATGTGGGTTTTCCTCACCCCTGATCCCAATGTCGAGCGCCTGGGCTTCCAGATTCAGGACGCCGAGGGCGAGTATTTGCTGGCCACAGTTGCCGCCGATTGGCAGGGTTGGAAGTGGGTCGAGTTCGATCTCGCGAGCGCCTCGTTCGCTCAGGCTTACGCTCAGACCGACAAGAACAAGAAGGTCGACTCGCCGCTCAGGAGCGTGCACGCGGCCTGGTTCGCCAAAGCTGCCGGGCCTTCGTCGCTCACCATTGATGCTCTGGTCGCTTCGACTGAGCTGAAGCAGGCGCCCACATCGCTCGATGTTCAAGTTTCGGGCGCGGGCACGGGGGAGCCGAACCAGCCGATGACGACTCAGCAAATCGTGCTGACCAACTTCGCGGCTCAGGCGCGCACGGCTCAGGTTGATTACTCGGTTCAGCGCGACCCGGCCCTGTTCTCAGACGCGCCGCCCGACCCCGTGTGGGGCTTGGACTTAGCTTTGGGTGCCAAAAGCTGGAGCGAAGCCGAGGGCAAGAGGCTCGAAGACGCCTCGCTGACCGACGGCAAGGATTGGACGAACGCGACCCTGCCCTGGGGCTCGCACAAGGAAGCCACCCAGACCGTGGACCTGGGCGCGGAGCACCTGATCTCGCACCTGTCTTACGTCGCGGGCGATGCGAACTGGGCCTGGAAAGTCGATGTGAGCGCCTCCTCAGACGGCAAAACTTACGTACCTGTCGCGGGCTTGCAGAACGTGGACACGCACGGCAAGTGGGGCGCTCAAGTACTTGAGGTGGCTCAGCCGTTTCGCGCCCACTTCCTGCGCCTGCGCCACCACAACGGGGGAGCGGAAGTAAACCAGATTTCGATGCCCTCTTCGTTCTCGGTCTATGAGGGCGTGGGTGCGGAGAAGTGGCTGCTGCCTTCAGTTGGAGAAACCGTAAGCAAGGGCACGCTGTCGCAGAGCATCGCGCCGCGCTCGTTTGGCACGCTGAGCATTCGGGGCGACAAGCCTCTGACTCCGGGCGCTTACTTCATCGCGGCTCGTGTGCGTGAGGGCGCTCGCACGCAGCTAATTTACCGCCACTTCCTGGTGATGCCCGCGCCGCTGCGGGAAATCTCGCCGGCTTCGCGCTTCGGGCTGAACACAGCGGATTATACGTTTGCGCCGTGGCACAGGAGGCTGGGCATCGGCTGGGTTCGCTTCGAGAACATGAAGTGGCCCATGATCTCGCCCGCGCCCAACACCTACAGCTTCCACGGCGTGGCGCCCTGGAACTTGGATCACGACGCGATCGTGAGCGCCTTCCGCGCGCAAAACATCAGCTTCCTGCCGTATCTGTTCCAGACGCCGGATTACGCTTCCTCGGCGCCAGCCGACAGCAAGCGCAAGGATGCTTATCCGCCCAGGGACAACGCGCAGATGGCCGATTTCGTCTTCCAGACCGTGGCCCGCTACGGCTCCAAAAAGCATCCCGACGCTGAACTGAAGACTGCGGATAAGAAGAGCGGGCTGAACCAGATCAGCACTTATGAAATCTGGAACGAGCCCAACCTGCACGATCCCGGCTGGAGCGGCTGGGTGGGAACCAACGCTCAGTACAACGACCTGCTGCGCGCCTCAGCCCAAGCCGTCAAGCGCGCCGATCCGAGCGCCCGCGTCACCAACGGCGGCACGGGCGGCATTGATGTCGCGATTGTGAACTCGCTGCTCGCGCCCTTCGCCGATGGCAAGAAGCCGCTCGACTTTATTGATGTGCTCAACGTGCACTTCTACAGTGGCCGCACCGCTCCCGAGCTTTCGACCAATGACCCCAACGCCAACCGCTCAGGCAACGCCGCAGGAGCACGCACCTACGAAGACGATCTGCACCGTTTGATTAGCTGGCGTGACAAGAACAAACCCGGCCTCCCGATCTGGCTGACCGAGACGGGCTACGATTCGGCGGGGCCGTTTGGCACCAACGAGGCACATCAGGCGGCCCAGCTGCCGCGCGATATTATGCTTGCCCTGGCCTCGGGCATCGAGAAGGTCTTCGTGTTCCGGGACCAGGGGTCCAGCCCGAGTATGTTCGCGGCCTCGGGCGTCATCCGCGACGATGGCTCGTATAAGCCTTCGTGGTTCACCTACGCGACCTTGATCCGTGAGCTGGACGGCATCCAGACCGGCGGCCTGCGCCTGCCCTACGCCGACCCCAATGTGCGCCTGTATGCCTTCAAGCGCGGAACCGAGACGATTCTTTCGGCCTGGACCATCGACGGCACGGGCAGCCTGAACCTCAAGCTGGGCCAGAGCACCATCACCGATGCCTTCGGGAGCGTGCGCCAGAGCAACATCGCGGGCGCCTTGCCGCTCTCGATGTATCCGATCTACATCAAGAACATCGGCGACGCGGAGGCGCTGCAAGTACTTGTGGGCCGGGCGCAACGCGGGCAGAACGCTCGCAAAGCGGAGCAGGTGAGGCTGGCCCAGCTGAGGGCATACCTGTTTGACTTCGGCTCGCGTGAGGATGTGGGAACAATCGACATCGGCGACACGCGCACCTTTACCAGCGTGCTGGGAACCGATGTTTACGATGAAGCGAAGGGCTTCGGCTTCTTCCCTGGCGCTGCGGGCCCTGACAACTCGATGCACTGGATCAGCGACCCTCTGGACAAGGACTCGACGCGCATGAACCCGGATCACACCTTCCGCCTGCACGCCAAGCCGGGACACTACCAGCTCAGAGCTCACATCAACCCTCAAGGCCCGGCCAACCTCACCATCAAGGGCGCTCTGGGCGGCGACAAAATCATCCCCATCACGCACGACGGCCCGGTCATCTCAGCCGACATCGAAGTTGGTGCTGAGCCCCTCTCGATCTCGAACAACGGTTACGGCGACCTGTTCTGGCTGTCGCTTGTCGAGCAGCCCGGCGCGTGAGGTGCAAGTGCTGAAGGCCATGAACCCAGAAATTCGCTCCATCACTTCGGCTCAGACTCTGCCCTTGCGCCAGGCCGAACTGCGCCAGCATCGCCCTCTGCAAGACAGCGCGTTTCCAGGCGACGATGACCCTGGCACGCTGCACCTGGGCGCGTTTGTGGGCGAGCGAATTGTAGGCGTGACCTCGCTGTATCCGCGCCCCTTGCCCGAAGCCGCTCAAGGCATAGAGGCCGCTGCAAGTACTTGCTGGCAGCTGCGAGGCATGGCCGTGGCCTCAGAGCATCAGGGAACCGGCGTTGGCAAAACCCTGCTCGTGGCTGGCATCGAGCGCATCCGCGAGCGTGGCGGCTTGCTGCTGTGGTGCAACGCGCGGGTGCGGGCTCTGGGGTTCTATCGCAAGGCGGGTTTTGGGGTGTGCAGCGAGGAATTCAACATCCCAGAGGCCGGAGCGCATTTTGTGATGGCGCGGCGCGTTGAAGAGGCGTAAGAAATCGGGAAGGCCTGAGGCGGCGAGACGCTGAAAGCCATTAACAAGACGTAGGGGCTGGCGGCCCCTACGCCTTGTTAACCGCTCTTCAGGGTGCTTGCGGGTCAGACAGGTGCTTGAGCGCCTGGCCTCAAGTACTTGCCGCTGCCTCACTGAATCATGCCCGCGCCCACCGTGACGTTGCTGGCTTCATCAATCAAAATCAGGCTGCCGGTTTCGCGGTTGTGGCTGTAGTGGTCGGCGCACAGAGGAACCGTGGTGCGCAAAGTCAAGAGCGCGATGTCGTTCAGAGCCACGCCCTTGTCGCTCTCGACTTTCTCCAGCGTATTGATGTTGACCTTGTATTCAACGCTCCTAACCACGCAGCGCGCATCACGGGTGTTGTGCTTGAGCGCGTATCTGCCCCCGATCTGCAAGGGCTTCTCGTCCAGCCAGCACACCATGATCTGAACATCCTGAGTCGCTTCGGGAGCGCTGTCGCCACTGACGATCATGTCACCGCGCGAGATGTCGATGTCGTCTTCCAACAAGAGCGACACGCTCATCGGCGCAAAAGCCTGCTCCAGCGGCCCGCCAGAGGTTTCAATCGAAGCGATCTTCGAGGTCTGGCCGCCTGGAAGTACTTGCACCTTGTCGCCCACGCGGAAGATGCCTCCCGCCACGCGGCCCGCGTAGCCTCGGTAGTCGTGGAACTCCTGGGTCATGGGCCGCACCACATACTGAACCGGGAAGCGCGCCTCCGATAAGTTGCGGTCGTTCTCAATGGGCAAGGTTTCCAGCAACCCAAGCAGCGTGTGCCCGCCATACCACGGCATATTCTGCGAAGCGTCCACCACATTGTCGCCCTTCAAGGCCGAGATGGGCAGGAAGTGCATATCCAGATCAACGTTGATCTTGGCCGCCATCGAGCGAAAATCGGCGCGGATTTCCTCAAAGCGCTCCTGTCTCCACTCGACTAAGTCCATCTTGTTGATGCAGATCAAGAGGTGCGGGATGCGCAGCAGAGAGGCGATGTACGTGTGCCGCCGCGTCTGCTCGATGACGCCGTTACGCGCATCGATGAGGATGATGGCGGCGTTGGCCGTGCTCGCGCCCGTTACCATGTTGCGCGTGTATTGGATGTGGCCTGGCGTGTCGGCCACGATGAACTTGCGCTTGGGAGTAGCAAAGTAGCGATAGGCCACATCAATCGTGATGCCCTGCTCGCGTTCGGCGCGCAGGCCGTCAGTCAGAAGCGCCAGGTTGACGTTTTCTTCGCCTCTGTTCTCGCTCGTCGCGGCGATGGCCTCGTATTGATCCTCGAAGATGGACTTGGAATCATAGAGCAGGCGCCCGATCAGCGTGCTCTTGCCATCGTCCACGCTGCCAGCCGTGGTGAAGCGCAGCAGCTCCATGTCCAAGTAGCCCGCGGTTGTAAATTCGCTCATACCAGCCGTTGCTTCCATAAGTACTTGCACACCCATCAAATCCGATCTGCTGCGCCCAACTTAAAAATATCCGGCCTTCTTGCGATCTTCCATGGCTGCCTCGCTGCGCTTGTCATCGGCGCGCGTGCCCCGCTCGGTGGTGCGAGCCGCCGCGACCTCCGAGATGATGTCTTCCAGATTATCCGCGGGCGATTCGACCGCTCCCGTGCAGGTCGCGTCGCCGATGGTGCGAAAGCGAACCTGGCGCTCCTGGGGCACCTCAGTCGAGCGCAAGGTCATGAAGCCTGTCTCGGCATACAAGACGCCGTCGCGCTCGAAGACGGGCCTGCGGTGCGTGAAATACAGGCTGGGCAGCGCGATGTCTTCTTGCAGAATGTATTGCCACACATCCATCTCAGTCCAGTTCGAGATCGGAAAGACACGAAAATGCTCGCCCACGGCCTTGCGCCCGTTGAACAAGTTCCACAGCTCGGGGCGTTGGTTCTTGGGGTCCCACTGCGAAAACTCGTCGCGGTGCGAGAAGAAGCGCTCCTTGGCACGCGCCTTTTCCTCGTCGCGCCGCGCGCCTCCGATGGCGCAGTCGAACTTGAGCTCTTCAATGGCATCGACCAAGGTCACGGTCTGCAGGGCGTTGCGCGAAGCGTTGGGGCCTTTTTCCTCGGCCACGCGTCCCTGGTCGATCGAATCCTGAACCGAGCGTATGATGAGGCGAGCGCCCAGCTGCTCGATCCACTCGTCGCGATAGCTAATGGTTTCAGGGAAGTTGTGGCCGGTGTCGATGTGCATCAGCGGAAAGGGAATCTTGGCGGGCCAGAAGGCCTTGCGCGCCAGGTGCGAGACCACAATCGAGTCCTTGCCGCCCGAAAACAGAAGCACGGGACGCTCGAACTGCGCGGCGACCTCGCGCAGCACGAAGATGCTTTCGCTTTCCAGCTCTTCCAGATGTGTCAGTTTCATGCGCCAAACGCAGCTTCAGGAGCCGCGACAAAAGAAATTTGGAGAGATCAAAGGGCCTGCGCCACCATTACCTACGTTCGAGGTGGACAATGGGAGCCGACTAATTCTTACAAAGCTGCTCCTCTCAAACAAGCTCAGCCCGAACGAGAATACCTACAAAGCAGGACGGCCCAACTCATAGGAGCAGGGTTTGTCCCTACGAAGCTACTCTGATCTGGACAGGCCCAGGCAGGCTGCAAGTACTTGCGCCTCTACTCGTGCCTGAGCGCCGTCAAGGGATCGAGTCGCGCCGCTCGGTTCGCGGGATACAGGCCTGCTACAACGCCAATCAAAAACGCGAAGACGAGCGCCTGCACCGCCAGAATCGGCGTGAGGATGAAGAGTTGATCGGGCAGCGGCAAATTGCGGTGATGGGCATACCAGATGGCCAGGTGATTGAGCCCGCGCCCCAGAGCCCAGCTGAGCAACACGCCGGCGACGCCTCCGAAGAGGCCTATGAGCCCGGCCTCGATCATAAACATCTGGCGTATGTCGCTGCGTGAGGCGCCCATGGCCTTGAGCGTGCCGATCTCGCGCGTGCGCTCGTAGATCGACATAATCATGGTGTTCGCGATGCCGATGCACGCCACCAAGAGCGCCACGCTGCTCACCAGAGCCAGCATCGCCGTGATGACCGAGAAGATGCGATCCGCCACGTTTAAAATCGCGTCAATGGATTGCACGCTGAGCTTTTCCTTGCGCAACCGCCCCACAAGTACTTTGGCCTCGCTCACGTTGTCGGCACGCAGCGTCACCGAGTCGTAGCCCGCGCTCTGGAGCGGATCGGGCTCGTTAAACCACCAGCTCTTCATGGCCAGGCGATCCGGCGTCGAGATCTGAATCATGCGCCCGCCATCGGTTGAGGCTCCGATGATCTTGAACTCGTAGCTTTGCTTTTGCCCGCGCGGAGCCGCCAAAACCACCTGCACGTTCTGGCCCAGCAACGCACTGAACTGAGCCGAAGGCACCTTCAAGCTCTTGAGCGCGCCCTGGCTGAGCACAATCGAGCCGCGAGCATCGGGCACTTCGATGGTGCCGAAGAGGGCCGTCGGCGCTTCGGAGAAAGGCCCACGTCGCGGCGCGCTGGAAGTCGCGATGCGCACGGGAACGGTCTTGCCCCTCAGCTTGAGCCCGCTCACGATGCTGGAGGGCATCTCGATTTCAGGCGTCACCTGCCGCGCTTCGGGCCACGACTTCCAGCGCTTGATGTCCTTGTCCGTGATGAGTTGGGTGCGCTCATCGAAGCCGAAGGGATCGAAGCCGCCTCCACCGCCGCTGCCTCGGTCGCCGCCCCCGGCAAAGCCGCCGAAGCCGTTCTCGCCGGGAGGCCGCACCACGACGCGATCTAGCCCGATCTTCTCGAACTGCTCCCTGACCTGGCGCTGCACTCCGTTGACGAGCGAGACCATGGTCACAACGGTCATGATGCCCACGATGACGCCGATGGAGGTGAGGGCCGTGCGCACCTTGCGCCGCCCCAGGTTGGAGAAAGCCAGGGAAGCCTTGTCGCTGAGTCTCATAATGGTTCTGGAGGCGGCTCAAGTACCTGGGCTTGAGCGTGTTCCCGCTCAGTTCAGCGGCACGGGCGAGGTCCGGCTCTCTTCGATACGCTCGATGCGCCCGTCCAGCATATGAATCACGCGGTCAGCGTGCGAGGCCACGCGAGGATCGTGCGTCACGAGAACTAAGGTCACGCCTTGTGCGCGCACAGCCTGGCGCAGCAAGTCCAAGATGCCCTGTCCGGTTTGCGAGTCCAGGTTGCCCGTTGGCTCATCAGCCAGCAGCAGCAGAGGCCTGTTCGCCAGAGCGCGCGCCACGGCCACACGCTGCATCTCGCCGCCCGAAAGCTCGCCCGGACGATGATTGGCCCGAGCCGCCAGCCCAACTGAGCCCAGCAGCTCCAGAGCCCGCTGCCTGCGTTCCTTGGGCTTAGCTGAGGCCAGCACAAGCGGCGTCTCGACGTTTTCCACAGCCGAGCGCATCGGCAACAAGTTGAACGACTGGAAGATGAAGCCCACGCGCTCGCGGCGATAACGCACCAGCTGAGCATCGGTGGCCTTGCCCAGCTCCAGGTCGGCGACCGAAACCGTGCCCGCGCTGGGCCGATCGAGCCCGCCCAGCAAATTGAGTAGCGTGGACTTGCCCGAACCCGAAGGCCCCACCAGAGCCACCATCTCGCCCCAGCTCACATCGAGATCCACGCCATCGAGAGCGCGCACCTCCTGCCCGCCCACTTTGTAGCGCCGCGCCAAAGCCCGCGCCTGTATCAGCAACTCATCGCCCATAGAGGGCATTGTAGCAAGAGAAGCCCCACATCTCGCGGGCACGGCGCAAGCACAAGCGCGGTTCTTGAGATACAAGTACTTGAGGAGGCCCTGTGTTTGAAGTCGCGCTTGTGCGGAGCCTCTACATGGTAGCGTATTGCAGGGCGCCACTACAAGAACCATCGCACGCAAGAACCTCACCAGAAACTCCGCGACCCATCAAGTACTTGCACAGCAGTTCAGCGGCGCGAACGGAAAGCGCCCGAGAAGAATCAAACACACCATGACAAACACTATTCTGCACGCGCTGGCTCTCGGTTTCCTGAGCGCGACCCTGCTGAGCGGAACCGGCGGCCCTTCCAAAGCCATCGCCGCGCCTGTTGACGCAGGTGTTCTGGCGCCCGGTGCCAGCCTGGAAAAGCTCGCGGGCGGCTTCGCCTTCACCGAAGGCCCGGCCTCGGATGCTCAGGGCAACGTGTTCTTCACCGACCAGCCCAACAACAGGATTCTCAAGTGGAGCGTGGACGGCCAGCTCTCGACCTTCCTGGAGCCTTGCGGACGCTCGAACGGGCTCTCCTTCGATGCCTCGGGCGCGCTGTGGGCCTGCGCGGACGAGCACAACGAGCTGTGGCGCATCAACAAAGACGGCGCTCACGAAGTCGTGGCCAGCGGCTTCGAGGGCAAGCTGCTCAACGGGCCAAACGATGTCTGGGTGCGTCCCCAAGGCGGCGTCTACATCACGGACCCATTCTACAAGCGCGATTACTGGCAGCGAGGCCCAATGGAGCAGGAGGTGCAGGGCGTCTTCTTCCTGCCGCCTGGAGCCAGGCCAAGCGAGCTAAAGCGCGTGGTTTCGGATCTCAAGCAGCCCAACGGCATCATCGGCACGCCCGATGGCAAGGTCTTGTATATCGCCGACATCGGCGACTCCAAGACCTTCGCCTACGATGTTGGCGAAGATGGTTCGCTCAGCAACAAGCGCCTGTTCTGTTCGCTGGGCTCGGACGGCATGACCATTGACAGCGAGGGCAACCTCTATCTCACGGGCCAGGGCGTCACGATTTTCGACGCCCGCGGCCAGCAAATCGAGCACATCGAAATCAAGGAGGCGTGGACTGGCAACGTCTGCTTTGGCGGCAGAGATAAGCACTCGCTGTTCATCACGGCCAGCACCAGCCTGTATCGAATGCGGATGCGCACGCACGGAGTCGGCAGCCAGTAAGCGCAGCTTCTCAAGTACTTGCAGCAACTTTTTCAAGCAAGATCAAGGTGGATTATGTTCAAGTTTTGCCTCAACACCAGCACGCTGCGCGGCTACAACCTTTCGCTGCGCGAGATGATCGACATCACGGCGCGCGCCGGCTACAACGCCATCGAGCCCTGGATTTCGGATCTCGAAGCGCACGCGAAAAGCGGCGGCTCACCTGAAGAAACCGCGCGCCAGGTGCGCGACAGCGGGCTGAGCGTGCAGGGCGCCATCGGCTTCTTCGAGTGGATCGTGGACGACGAGGCGCGGCGCAAGGCGGCTCTGGAGCAGGCCAGGCGCGACATGGAGCTCGTCTCGCGCTCGGGCGGCAGCCTGATCGCCGCCCCGCCCTGGGGCGCCACCGAAGTGACCGGGCTGAGCTTAGACCGCGCCGCCGAGCGCTACGCGGCTCTGTGCGACATTGGCCGCGAGTGCGGCGTGCGGCCCTTAGTTGAGGTGTGGGGCTTCTCCAAAACCCTGTCGAGACTGGGACAGGCGGCTTATGTGGCCATCGAAAGTGGGCACCCGGATGCCTGCATTCTGGCCGATGTGTATCACCTGCACAAAGGCGGCTCGCCTCATCAGGGCCTGGCTCAACTCAACGGGAAGAAGCTGCCTCTGTTCCACGTCAACGATTACCCAGCCGAGCCCAGCCCAGCCGAGATCAAGGACGAGCAACGCGTGTGGCCGGGCGACGGCGTGGCTCCTCTGCACGAAATCCTGGGCACACTCCAGAGCATCGGCTTTGAAGGCTTTCTTTCGCTCGAACTATTCAACCCCGATTATTGGAAGGGTGACGCTCTTGAAACCGCTCGCATCGGGCTGGACAAACTGCGCCGGGCCACCTCAAGTACTTGAGGCCGGGCACTGAGAGGGACACGGGACGTGCAAGTACTTGCGCGCCCCGTGTTTTGCCAGTCAGGTTGGTTCATCCAGCTCAACAGTTCTGCTGTAGGTTGGGATTTACCGGCTCACGGCGCTTAGAGAGATGGTCGCGGAGCGCAGACCAGGCGAAGTTGCGGTGAGAACCACAGCGCCGGTTCGTCCATTGGACTGCACAACAGCCAGGCAGTGGCCGTTGAAGGCGTGGCGCTGCGAAGCCTTGTCCGGCTCGTGGTCGCTGGGGTCGCCATTGCCCACGCCCGCAACATAAGCCGAGCCCGACACGGCAAAAGTCACCGCGTTGTCTGCAGTGGGCACCACACGATTTTGCGCGTCGAGTACAGCACAGCGCACCATCACAACATCCTCGCTGTCCGAGAGTAGCTGAGTGCGATCGGGCACGATTTGCAGGCGGGCCGGAGCACCCGTTGTCTCGACTTTGTCGCTCACGATCTGCTGGCCCAGGCTGTTGAAGCCTCGCGCTTCCAGCGTGCCCGGAGCGTAAGGGACGCTCCACTCCAGGTGCGAGTAGCGCGGCATCTCTTTAGAGCCCAGGCTGGCTCCGTTGAGCAGCAACTCGTAGCGGGCCGCGTTGCCGTGCACCCAGACCTGGATCGGCTGACCTTCGCGCCCGGCCCAGTTCCAGTGCGGCAGGATGTGCGCGACGGGCTGGGTTCCCCACCAGGCACGGTAGTAATAGTAGCTGTCCTTGGGAAAGCCGCAGGTGTCCATGATGCCAAAGTGCGAGTTGACATCGGGCCATTGGTAAGGTGACGGCTCGCCACGATAATCGAAGCCGGTCCACACGAAGCCGCCCGCCACCCAGGGCCTTCGCGCGATGGGCTCCCAAGAATACTGGTGGGTGCCGCTGTAAGTACTGGCGTAGCCCTTGGCTTTGTCGGCGGCGTAGATGCCGCGCGTGGTGGTTTCGCTGGCCGTCTCGCTGCCATAGACGGGCTGATTGGGAAACTTGCGATGGAAGTCGTCGTAGCCGCCGGGGTTGTAGTTGAAGCCCTGCAAATCCTCCACAAGCGAGATGCCAGTTCCAATGCCGCCGTTCATGGCGGCTGTGACGGGGCGCGTGTTATCCCACTGCAGCACGGTGTTGCGCATCGCTGCGAACATCTGGCCGCCCTGCTGCGTGCCCTGCATCCCTTCCTCGTTGCACATGCTCCACATGATGATCGAAGGGTGGTTGCGGTCGCGCCTCACCATGCTCTGCACCTGGCCCAGAATCTCGGGTGAATCGCCCAGCTTGCGGTTCTCGTCCATCACGACCATGCCCAGACGGTCGCAGGCATCGAGCAGCTCGGGGGCCATTGGGTGGTGCGAGAAGCGCAGGGCGTTGCAGCCCATCTCCTTGAGCCTCTGCACCTTGTAGTAGCTCACGCGGTCCGGCAAGGCTACGCCGATACCCGCGAAGTCCTGGTGGTTGCAAGTACCCTGGATCTTGAACGGTTTGCCGTTGAGGAAGAAGCCCAGGTTGGCGTCCCAGCGCAGGCTGCGGATGCCAAAGGTCGTGCTCGTCTCATCGACGATGCGCCCCTTCTGCCTTAGAGTTGTCCTCAAGGTGTAGAGGTTGGGCGCATCAGGAGACCATAACCTCGGGTTCGCCAGGCTCAAGCTCCTTAATTGAGGGCTATGCTCACCCGGCGCAGCCACAGTGCCTTCACGGAGCGCCGCTACCTGCTGGCCAGACGGATCCAGAATCGCCATATCCAAAGTGCAGGGCACCGCGAGACCAGTGTTCTCGACCGCAATGTTCAGGGCGATTTGAGCGCTCTTGAAGTCGCTGCTTGGGGCAGCCACGACCGATGTGCCCCAGTGCGCGAGGTGCAAGGGCGCGAGCTTGGTGAGGTAGACGTGGCGGTAGATGCCGCCGCCTTCGTACCACCAGCCCTCGTTCTGGCGCGCGTCCGCGAACACGGCCAGCATATTGAGCCCTCCGTAGCGCGCAGCCTGGCTGATGTCGTAGTAGAAGCTCGTGTAACCGCTGCGGTGCCGCCCCAACTGCCTTCCGTTGAGCCACACGATGCTGTCTCGGTACACGCCGTCGAACTCCAGCCACAGAGCCTTGCCCTTGTCAGCGCGCGGCAGCACAAAGCTTTTGCGATACCAGCCCGCGCCCTTGGGCAAGAAGCCGTGCGAGGCATCGGATTGGGCGTCGAAGCGGCCTTCGATGATGAAGTCGTGCGGCAAGTGCACGCCGCGCCAGGCGGCATCGGAAAAGTTGGCCGAAGCGGGGCCGCTCACAGCGGGAGGCGGAGGAGGCAGCGGCGCTCCGCTCTGCAAAAAGGTGGCTCCGATGCCACCCGCGCCGCCCACGTTCTCGACCAGAACCGCGAGGACATTTGGCCCCTGAGCCTTCCAGGCGCCGCCCAGAGGAACATCGAAAGGCGAATCCCAGCCCGTGTGCTGCATCAGCTTCTGGCCGTTGAGGTAGACAGTGGCGTTGTCATCCACGCTCTCGAAGTGCAGGATGGGCATGTCTGCGCTCGACTGAGGCAAGGTGGCGCGGAACCAGGCGAAGCTGTTCTCGCGGCCTATCACACTGTGCGCGTCTTGAACCATGCTCCAAGTACTTTCATCCAGCTCAGGCCGCACCGCTTCCAAGGCTTCGGCTGAGGAATTTTCGCTCATCTTCCAGCGCCAGCGCTCGATCGGTACGCCCGCGATGGCGGAGGAAGGCGGCTCGCCCAAGCTCGGATCTTGAAGATGGAACTTCCAGCCGTCATCGAAGCGCACTCGCTCGCGAGCTGAGGGCGCAGCCTGGAGAGAAGCGGGCGTGGCCAGCAGCGTGGCCAGCAGCAACGGCGTAATTTTCATGGTTAGTCTCAAGAGGCACAACGGAATCCGCCACTATTATGACCCGCAGCAGCACTTTTCCTTGCCGATGAGAATAAGCCGAAGCCATAAATGGCGCTCGCTCCGCTCCCTGACCGCCAAGCTCATTTAGCGGGCGCGGGTTGCAGCAAGGCCACAATAGCAGCATGATGAGCCTGCCGCGCGATCTGGCTAAGCCCAACATCAATGTGGCGGCGAAGCGCGGCGCATGGACGCAGAGGATTGCGTTGCCAATGCAGTGGGGCAAGCAGTGCTTGAATTCGAGTATCAGAACTCAACTCGTGGCCGCGCACAAGAGAAATTTCAATGGGCGAGGAGGCAAACGCTCAGTGGGCGTTTACTCGTAATCAGCACAAGAAATCCTCTGACCTTCAGTAGCTACTCGCGGGTGAGCTTAAGCTCAGGTCGTTCGGGCGTGAGCAGGGAGATGTTTTCGACGATCAGCGACGAGTTGTCGAGGCCAAAGCTTTCCTGTTGGCTCGAACCAATCCGACGCAAGCCGTCCGAAAGTCGCGCCACCGTCCGCTGCCAGCCGTTCAGCGTCTGGGCGTAAGGCAGGGTGTAATTGAGGACAACAAATTCGAAGTCGCCCACCACGGCCTCGCCTGGCAGTGACTCGAAGCGCGGAGTGACAGTGATCTCTTTGCTCTTCTCCAAATCTGTCATCACCTGCCGGAACATATAGTTGATAGCGTGATCGACGCGAAAGCCAAGCTGGAATTCGATGCGTATCAAGTGGTTGGCCAGCAGGCTGGTGGCGCGGTACGTCTTCGTATAGGGTTCATCGGTCGTCGTGACGTGGATGAGGTAGTAAATATCAGCTCGCTTGGGGCTCTTGAGAAATATGGAATTTACGATTCCGTTTTCCACTCGGTCTGGGTACTTCGAGCTGGTCAGGTACACGAGGTGAGTCGCCAATTTGGGTATCGACTCGTCGGCGCTCAGCTTCTGGAGCAAGGGTAGCCAGTCGGCCAGCGGCACGTACTTGATCAGTCCCTCGCGCAAGCGCCGGCCATGAATCCAGCTCACCATCACAAAAAGCAACACCAAGCCCAGCAACACGCTGATGTAGCCGCCCTGGGGAAACTTGCGCAGGTTCGCCACCAGGAACGACCCCTCAACGGTGAAGTACACAAACAGCAACAAGACTATCCAGACCACGCTGGCCTGGCGGAGGCGAAGGTAATAGGCCAGCAGCACTGTGGTCATCAGCATGGTGAATGTAATGGCCAGTCCGTAGGCCGCTTCCATGCGGCTGGACTCGCGGAAGAACAGCACAATGCTCACGCAGCCAGCGCACAGAATCCAGTTTAAAGACGGCACATACGCCTGGCCGCGCATCTCAGTGGGATATGTCACCTTGACCTTGGGCCAGAAGTTGAGCCGCAATGCTTCAATGATAAGGGTATAGGAGCCCGAGATGAGTGCCTGCGACGCAATGATGGTGGCCAGCGTGCAGAGGATGATCGCCGGCAGCAAGCCCCAGTGCGGAATCATCTCAAAGAATGGGTTGCGTTCGCCCAGTGGGGTGCCCATGTGCTGCAACAGCCACGCCCCCTGGCCCATATAGTTGAGCACCAGGCAGATTTTCACAAACGTCCACGACACGTAGATGTTGGGGCGGCCCACGTGACCCATATCGGCGTACAGCGCCTCCGCGCCGGTGCTGCACAAGAAAATGGAGCCCAACAACCAGAAGCCGCCGGGCACCGTCAGCAGCATGTGCAGGGCATAGTAGGGGTTGAAGGCGCGCAAAACACCAAGGTCTCGCAAAAGATACTGGCCCCCGAGCAAAGCCAGCATACTGAAAAATACCAGCATCACCGGCCCGAACATCTTGCCAATGATGTCCGTGCCGAACTGCTGAATCGCAAACAAGGCCAGCAGAATAACCAGCACGATGGGCACCGTGTCGATGTGGGGCCTGATCAGCCGCAACCCTTCGATAGCCGAGGCAACCGAGATGGGCGGTGTAATAATGCCGTCGGCCAAGAGTGCTGCGGCCCCGATGATGGCTGGCAGGTACAGAGACTTGAGCCGCAGGCGCTGCAGCAAAGCGTAAAGCGACAAAATGCCCCCTTCGCCGTTGTTGTCAGCCTTCATGGCAATGAGCACATACTTCACGGTGGTTAGCAGCGTGAGCGTCCAGATGATCGCCGACAGCGCCCCCAGCACGATGTCTTCGGTTACCGCGCGGCCCTCAAACACTCCCCGCACGGTGTAAAGCGGGGAGGTGCCGATATCGCCGTAAACGATGCCCAACGCGATCAGGGCGCCAGCCGCGGTAGCCTTGCCAGAAGGGGATTTGGGTGAGGCGGAAGTTTGGTTGTCAGCCATAGATAAGGGTTGCTCAAGGGAAAAAACAGGTGACGGCTCCCCTCACGTGAAGTATCGGAAAGTTTGTCTGAACGAGTTGACTAACTCAATAGCCATTCTTTCTTCAAAGGGGAAAGTAAGAGCGCTAAGCGCCTGAGCTGGGGATCGGCATCATTCACGTTTCCAGGCGTTTTGCAGCGCCAGAGGAGCAGTATCAAAGCGGCTCATCGACAGGAAGCTGACCCCGAGATGAAGCGCGCCGCATTGCAGAGGATGGCGCAGCGGGCGGGTAGTGATGTCGTGGTGTTGGGTACGTTCTGGCGATAGACGGCCAAAACCAACAGCAGCGCAAACCAGGACGCGCCCCACGCCAAGCAAGTACTCGATTTCATTTTCTGCTCCATCGCGAAGTGAAGGCGCAAGCGGCCAAAGAATACCATTGTTCGAGTGTGCGGCGCTGTCTCAGAGTTTTAAATCTTTCCAAGACTTTCGCTTCGGCCTACTTCGCCTCCAAGAGAACTCGGCAGCCATTCGCAGGGACAGGGCTTGTGCTGCCCCTGCGAGAACGAAGCGGAAGTCCTGCCTTTTAAAACCAGGATTTGCATAATCGTGTTCAACCTGCTTCCAAAGATGATGCCGTGGCTTCACGCCGAAATGCAAGTACTTGCACCTCGGCATTTGTAGCCAGGCTCACGAAAAGCCAGCGACGCGGTGCGGAACGTAAGGCTCTTCCAGAAGAGCGATGTCTTCTGGACTCAGCTTGAATTCCAGCGCGGCCACAGCGTCTTCCAGGTGGTGGGGCTTGGAGGCTCCGATGATGGGCGAGGTGATGAACGGCTTGCTCAGCATCCAGGCCAGGGAGACCTGAGCGCGCGGGACGCCATGAGCCTGAGCGACCTGAGCCACGCGCTCGACGATGCTCTTGTCGGATTCTATGGCCTGGGTGTAGAGCGTCTTGCCGAACTCATCGCTGCCCGAGCGCTCGGTGGTGTCGTCCCAGTCGCGCGTCAGGCGGCCTCGGGCCAGAGGGCTCCACGGGATGACGCCGATGCCCTGATCCAAGCACAAGCCCATCATCTCGCGCTCCTCCTCGCGATACAGCAAGTTGTAGTGGTTCTGCATCGAGACGAACCGAGTCCAGCCGTGCTTTTCGGCCAGAAACAGGGCCTTGGCGAACTGCCAGGCGAACATCGATGAGGCCCCAATGTAGCGCGCCTTGCCTGCCTTGACCACGTCGTGCAGCGCTTCGAGCGTCTCTTCGATGGGAGTTGAGGCATCCCAGCGGTGAATTTGATACAGGTCCACGTAATCGGTGTTCAGGCGGCGCAGGCTGGCGTCGATCTCCGAGAGAATCGCCTTGCGCGAGAGCCCGGCTCCGTTGGGGCCGGGATGCATCCGTCCGTGTACTTTGGTCGCCAGCACCACGTCCTCGCGCTTGGCGAAGTCGCGCAGAGCCCGCCCCACGATCTCCTCGCTGGTGCCGTCGGAATATACGTTGGCCGTGTCGAAGAAGTTGATGCCAAGCTCCAGGGCGCGCTTGATGAAGGGCCGACTGGCCTCTTCGTCCAGCGACCAGGGGTGAGCGCCTCGCTCGGGCACGCCGTAAGTCATGCAGCCCAAGCAGATGCGAGAGACCTGCAAGCCCGTCTTTCCCAGGTTGATTGTGTCCATTTCTCTCCTTGAAGCCGACGATCTCGCGTCGGCCCATCAAGCCAGAGCCAAGAACGGGCCTTGAGGGTGCTGCAAGCCGCTTCATCACACACAGACACAGGTTGCAGCACCCTCAAGTACTTGCGGACGCCGATGCAGGGCCTTGTCCCGAAGGATCTTCTGCCATAGGCTTCAAGGGCGGCTCTTGCATAGGCCCAACCGATTGGGAGTTGCCGCTCGTGGCAGCCACCAGACAAGCCTTTAGCCTTCGCTAATGCGCTTGGCTGAGCCTTCGCCACCTGAGCAAATCCAAGAGCCCGACCGTCGCAGCATCGTGCTTTTCGCCTTTCGAGGCATCAAGCTCGCGCCATGAAAGAGAACCTTTCCACCACAGAATCCTCCGTGCCGAGCAGCACAGAGTCAGGCGACTCTGAGCAGCGTCCCGCCCTTCCGCGCCGCCAAGTCCCGGCCTGGGCTCCGTTGCGCTCGCCTCTGTTCCGCGCGCTGTGGATCGCGAGTTTGGCCTCCAACATCGGCACCTGGATGCACGATGTGGGAGCTTCGTGGCTGATGACCTCGCTCACCACCAGCGAGCAGATGAACGCCCTGGTCTCGGCTGCCGGGGCCTTGCCCATGTTTTTGCTTGCCCTGCCCGCGGGCGCTCTGGCCGACATCGTGGATCGGCGCAAGCTCGTCATCTGCACCCAGACCTGGGCGTGCCTCATCGCGGGCATTCTGGCCGCTCTCACCTTGATGAACGTGACGGGGCCCTGGGTTTTGCTCTTCTTCACGCTGCTGATGGCTCTGGGCGGAGCGATGACGGGCCCAGCGTGGCAAGCCCTGCTGCCCGAGATGGTTAAGAAGCGTCAAGTACCTGCAGCCATGAGCCTGGGCGGTGTGGCCTGGAACCTGTCGCGCATCGCGGGGCCTCTGCTGGGAGGCGCCATCATCAGCATCGCGACTGGTGTGCTGCCCAACAAGGCGACGGCTCCAGGCGTTGTGTTCGGGGTGAACGCTCTTTCGTTTCTGGGTGTGGTTGTGGTCTTCGCGCGCTGGCGACGCGAGCCGCGCGAGGTCGATTTGCCGCCCGAGCACATCCTGGGCGCGATGCGCACGGGCTGGCGCTACACGCAGCACTCGCCCAACGTGCGCGCGATCTTGGTGCGCACGGGAGGGCTGATGGTGTGCATCTCGGCTCAGTTCTCCCTGCTGCCCCTGTATGCTCGCACCGTGCTGCACCAGAACGCGGGAGGCTACGCCTGGCTCCTGGCCTTCTTCGGCAGCGCAGGCGTGCTGGGCAATATGCTGTATCCACGCCTGCGAGAGAGGTTCACGCCGGGCCAGATGCTGTTCTACCCCGCTCTGCTGAACGCGCTCAACCTGCTCGCCCTGGCCCTCGTGCCTGGCCGCGTGGAGCCTGGAGTGGCCCTGTGGATCATTCGCGCCTCGATGCTTTTTGGAGGTCTGGCCTGGCCCGTGGCCATCCAGACTTGCAACGTGAACATGGTGCGCTCGGTGCCCGACTGGGTGCGCTCACGCGCCGCCGGGATGTACACCCTGGTCTTCATGGGCTCGTCCGTGCTGGGCAGCGCGCTGTGGGGCACCGTGGCCAGTCGAGCGAGCCTGCCCGATCAGCCCGGCTCGGGCATCCCGACGGCTTTTCTTGGCGCTGCCCTGGGCTTAATTCTGGGCCTGGTGCTTCTGCGCCGCTTCGTGATCGTCGATCCCGGCAACACCAACTTCGAGCCCTCGCAGCACTGGCCCAGTCCCGTCATCGCCTTCGATCCCACGCCCGAGAAAGGCCCTGTCCTCATCACCATCGAATACGAAATCGCGCCCGAAGACGCCGATAAATTCGTTAAGGCGATGCACCCCCTGCGCCGCTTGAGGCTGCGCGACGGAGCCCTGCGCTGGAACTTGTTCCAGGACGCAGCCCAGCCCACGCGCTGGGTCGAGACCAGCCTGGTCGAGTCTTGGAACGACCACCTGCGCCAGCACGCGCGCATCACGCACGCCGACCGCGAGATCGAAGCCGCCGCCCACCTCTTCCACCGCGGCGAAGAGCCTCCCCTGGCCTCGCACCTCATCGCTTCGAGCGCCCGCCCCGAGCCTGAAGAACCCGAAGAGCCCGACGAAGAATAGCCCTGGATTGGTCGCGGCCATTGCTGCCACGAAGAAGCGCCTCAGACGCCTGCTCCCAAGCTGCACCCGTCATGCACGGTAACGACAGCTTTGGTGTGCAAGTACTTGAGGCGCTTCTCGGCAGCTGAACATCAGTCCTTTTGCGATGAGACCTTGCGGCGTAGCCTTTCCTGTCCTTCCGCGACGAGCTCGCGCGCCCGCTGCGGCCCCGAGCGCTGCAGGGGCTTGAATTGCTTGCCCTTGGCCTCGTTGTAGGAGTGGAAGAAGTGCTCGATTTCATCCAGCAGGCCCGAGTCCAGATCGTCCAGCGAGCGCACATCCTGCTGCAGCCTGGAGTTGGAGGCTACGGCGATGAGCCTGTCGTTGCGCATTTTCTGGCCGTCGCGCTCGGTCTGCTCGGCCTCGATGGCTCCTATCAGTCGAGCTGGCACAAGACAGCCCGCGAAGGCAGGCTCGTCCATCAGCACCAGCACATCCAGGGGGTCGCCATCCTCGCCCAGAGTCGAGGGCACCAGGCCGAAGTCGAAGGGGAATGACGCTCCCAGAGGCAGCACGCCGCCCAGCTTGAAGAGGTGGTTCTCCTCATCGTAATCGAACTTGTTGCGGCTGCCCCTGGGCGTCTCGATGATGGCGTTGAGCTCGCCATCCGAGTCGTAGGTCTTGAGGCGCGTCGGTGAGATGAAGTGCATAAGGGCCTTACTCTACTCGCTCTTGAGCTACTCGCTCTTGAGCTTGCGGATCGCCTCGCGCAGAGCCGCGTTGCCTGGAATAACCGCGTGTGCGGCGGCCTGCTCCAGAATGGCAGCGCGCACGGCGCAGTTCACGCGTGGCGGCAACCCCTCGTGCTGATACTTCCATAGCTGCGAGGTGCCGCAGCCCACCAGAGCCGCGAACGCCTGACGCTCCAGCCCGCTCGCCTCGATCGTGGCCGCGACTTGAGCCGCGCTCAGGTGCAAAAGATCGGGCTTGGGCGCTGGGGATTTCATAGAGCGCGGGCGTGTGAGCATGGGCTGTGCCCGCCGCGCCAGGCCATCCGCGCCAATGGTTCGGGCCGAGACACGACGAGGGCGGCAACACCTGTTGCCGCCCTCAAGTACTTGACGATTCAAGGTGCTGTTGAAGTGGCCAGGTGCTTTAGCGCCTGGCCACTTCAACAGCGACAACTCAGCCGCTTACTGTTCCACGGCAACTTCGCCGCTCGCTTCGGGCGAGGTCACGGAATCGGCCCTGGGGTCGCCTGAATGCCCGTTCCTGTGCCCGTTGGACTCAGCCACCCCAGCCGGAACCTTGATGCCCAAGCCCTCTGCTACGCGGCGTCCATAGTTCTCGTCGCACTGAGCGAACATCGAAACCATTCGCTCCTGAATCTCGCGCGTGCAGGGCTTGAGGTTGGCGACCAGGTTCGAGATCAGCTCGTCGCGCTCCCAGTCCTCGAAAGCGCGGAAGCGCTCGCCGGCCTGCTTGAAGTTGTTCTGGCGCTCGATCTTCGCGCGCACCAATTTGCCCTCGGCATAAGGCTCGTGCGGTTGGCCCGAGGGCTCGGCTTCCTTGAGCCCGTTCAGGCTCGAAGGCTCGTAGTTGACGTGCGGGTTCGAGCCCTCGGCTCCGCCCACGTGATACGTCATCTGGCCGTCGCGCTGGTTGGTCGTGGCGGGCACCTTGGGCGCGTTGATGGGAAGCTGCAAATAATTCGGCCCGACGCGGTAGCGCTGCGTATCAGAATACGACAGCGTGCGGCCTTGCAGCATCTTGTCGTCCGAGAAGTCCAGGCCGTCCACAAGTACTCCGGTGCCGAACGAAACCTGCTCGACCTCAGCGAAGTAGTTCCTGGGGTTGCGATCCAGAACCATGCGTCCAATGGGCCTCAGCGGGAACTGGTCTTCGGGCCACAGCTTGGTGTCATCGAGCGGGTCGAAGTCGAGCTCAGGGTGCTCGTCGTCGGACATGATCTGCACGCAGAATTCCCACTCGGGGAAGTCGCCGCGCTCGATGGCCTCGTATAGATCCTGCGACGAGTGGTTGAAGTTGGTCGCCTGGATGCGGTTGGCCTGCTCCTGAGTCAAGTTGTGCACGCCCTGTTTGGGCACCCAGTGGTACTTAATCAGCACCCCCTCGCCCGCAGCGTTGACCCACTTGTAAGTGTTCACGCCCGAGCCTTCCATGTGGCGGTAAGACGCCGGAATACCCCACGGGGAGAACAAGAAGGTCAGCATATGCATGGCCTCGGGAGTCTGGCTCATGAAGTCGAAGATACGCCGCCCATCCTGGCGGTTGGTGACGGGATCGGGCTTGAGCGAGTGGATGACATCCGGGAACTTGATAGCGTCCTGGATGAAGAACACCTTGAGGTTGTTGCCCACCAGATCCCAGTTGCCGTCCTCGGTGTAGAACTTCACCGCGAAGCCGCGCGGGTCGCGCAAAGTTTCCGGCGAAGTGCCGCCGTGAATCACCGTCGAGAAGCGCACGAACACAGGAGTCTTCTTGCCCTTTTCCTGCAAGAGCTTGGCGCGCGTGTATTTGGAGATCGGCTCGTCGCCCACGCTGCCGTAAGCCTCGAAGTAGCCGTGGGCTCCTGCGCCTCGGGCGTGCACCACGCGCTCAGGGATGCGCTCGCGGTCGAAGTGGGTGATCTTCTCGATGAACTGGTAGTTTTCCAGCGTGGCCGGGCCTCGGCTCCCAACGGTGCGCTGGTTCTGGTTGTTGGTCACGGGATGGCCCTGGCGCGTGGTCAAAGTGCCGGGCGTGGCGTTGGCGGCGCCCTCGTTGGCGTTGCCCGCGCTGCTTCCGTTGGCGAGCTGCTCGATCAGGGCGTCATTGGTCTCTCTGCTCATGGTTGCTCCTTCCGCTTGAATTTGAATCCTCAAGTACTTGCAGTTGCTGGCACGCGGGGCACAGGCCCCAGAACGTGACCTCGGCCTCATCAATGCGGAAGCCGCGCGCGTCCGAGGGATGCAGGCAGGGCGCGTGCCCGATGGCGCAATCCACATCCTGAGCCTGGCCGCAGCTTCGGCACACCAGATGATGATGGTTGTCGCCCACGCGCAACTCGAACAGCGTCGGGCTGCCCGCAGGCTCGATGCGGCGCACGATCCCGGCTTCCACCAGCAGGCGCAGGTTGTCGTAGACCGCCTGAGTCGAGAGCGTGCCCAGCCGAGCGCGAGCCCTCGCCGCAATCGCATCCGCATTCTGATGCGGATCCAGCTCGCCCAGCGCTTCCAGCACCGCCAGCCGAGGCGAGGTGAGACGAAGCCCGGCCCGCTGAAGAAGTCCTCGCGAATCCATTTCGAGGCGCGCCCTTGAGCAAAGCTAATGCCGCTGATCTGGATTTAGTCCAACTTTGGTGCGATTCCAAACCAGTTGAGCATGAGCTAAGCAGAGCCAAGACGAGGCTTCCACAAGCACGCGACTCATCTTATGCTTGCTGCTTATGACTTCTGCTCCCGCTCCTCATCGTCCGCTCTTCCAACCTCAGAAGCTGCTCTCGCTTGGCGTGCTGATGGCCGTATCTTTGGGCTTGGGCTCGCCTCGGCTTCCTGCTAAGGAAAGCAAGGTTGATGTGGTTCCTCTGCCCGCCCGAATTGAGGCGTGGGGGAAGCCGTTTGTGCTGGCGCGCGATGTGCGCGGCGTTACAGAGGCTTCTTCACGCAGGCGCAGATCCGGGGCATCGTGGCTTACGCTCAAGAGCGCAACATCACGATCATCCCCGAGATCGAGATGCCGGGCCACAGCGCTTCGGCTCTAGAGGCTTACCCTGAGCTGGCCTGCACAGAGCTGCCAACCAAAGTGCTGTGCCCAGGCAAACCCCAGACCTTCGCTTTTCTGGAGGATGTGCTGAGCGAGGTGATGGCTTTGTTCCCCTCCAAAGTCATCCACATCGGCGGCGACGAGGTGAGCAAGGCGAGCTGGAAGAAGTGCTCCCAGTGCCAGGCTCTCATCAAGCGCGAGAATCTGAAGGACGAGGACGGGCTGCAGAGCTGGTTCACGCGGCGCATCGCGGCCTTTCTGAGCTCTAAAGGGCGCCGTTTGCAAGGCTGGGACGAGATTCTGCGCGGCGGCCAGCTGCCCCAGGACGCGGTTGTGCAGCAGTGGGATCAGGCTGGGGCTGCGGTTCAGGCCGCGCGTGAGGGCCACGATGTCGTGGTGTCGCAGACGAGCTGGACTTACTTCGACTATCCCATCGAGGCCACCTCGCTGCGCAAGGTGTATGAGGCCGAGCCCGTCCCGGCTGAGCTAAAGGCTCAGGAAGCCGCGCACATTCTGGGCGCTCAGGCTCAGTTGTGGACCGAGAGGCGAAACGATGACGCCTCAGCCGACAGCTTTATCTGGCCTCGCCTGATTGCCCTGGCCGAAGTGTGCTGGTCGCCTCGCTCAGAGCGCGACTGGAGCGGCTTCGAGGGGCGCTTGAACCGATCCCACTTCCAGAGGCTCGCGCTGCGAGGCCTGGGCGCGCCCTCGACTTCTCCAGCCAGAGTACTGGATTTACTGAGCGATCCCACGGGCGATCGGCATCTGGGAGTTCGAGTCGCGCAGTGGCAGCCCGAGCAGATGAGCCAGGAACTCAAGACCCTGGACTGGGACATCACGCCCTGGATCAAGGCGCCCGGCTCTTACCAGCTTGCGCTGAGATACCGCGAGGGCGCGCACGGGCTGGACACCAACTGGGTCGCCCTGCTCGAAGACGGTGTTGAGATGGCGCGCGACGTCCACGCGGGCTTCGCCGGAGGCTTTCCCCACGACACCAATTATGAGCTCAAGGTGCCATCGGTGCGGGCCGGAGCGCGCTACGTGCTGCGAGCCCAGGTGCGCAGCGATGGCAGCACCGATTCGCGCGGCGACATCTGGCTTCACGCGTCGGACGCGAAGTAATCTTGTGCCACAAGTACTTGCAGCCCATCAATGCGCGGGTTGTAATCGCTGTATGAAGAAAGTCTTCGTTCTGGTCGCCTTTTTATACGCGGCCCTGCTGACCTCAAAGACCGCTCGGGCTCTGAGTGTGCGCGTCGATGCCACGAGCGGCGCGCCTCGTCTTGTGGTGAACGGAGCGCCGGTGCGGGCGCGTATGTTCTGGGGCGCGCCCGGCTCAGCTCTGCTTCACCTCACGCCCCAGACCAGCCAGGTGAGCTTTGATTTCGTGGCCTCGGGCAGCACCTCAACGGGCACGATGCACTTTCGCTTTGGCCACCAAGCCGGCCTGGTTGACCTCGATGATATTCGTGTCACTGATCTCGATGCCGCCCGCGACTTGCTGCCCACGCGCGATTTCGAGGACGGAGCTGCGAGCTTCACGCGCGAGTGGAACGTGTGGCCTCCCGAACTGAAGGACAACGCGACCGTGGTGCCGGGAGCCGGAAGCGAAAACTCGGCGGGCCTGCGCGTGCAGGTCAAGGCGCCCACTGATGGCAACTGGCCCGACTTCCACATCTACCACAACGCCGAACTGCCTCTGGTGGACGGGCACCATTATCGTGTCAGCTTCTGGGTTCACGTGGCGCAGCCTCGCGATCTCACCGTCGCCTTCTACCAGCCGGGCACGACCTACACGTACCTGGGCGGGCCAAGCGGCCCTTACGAAAGCCAGATCCGGCTGGCCCAGAGCGCGGGCGTGAATTTTGTCTCCTTCCCCATCGAGCTGCCCTGGCCTGAGCCTGGGCAACCCGAAGATTGGAAGGCGGTGGACAACGCCTGCCGCGCCGTTCTGCGCGCCAACCCGAGTGCCCTGCTCATCCCACGCATCTCGATGAACCCGCCCGCGTGGTGGTGCAAAGCCAACCCCGACGACGTGATGCAGTGGGAAGATGGCACGCGCGAAAACGTCGCAGTTCCCGCCTCGCCTCGCTATCGACGCGACGCTTCCACCAGGCTCGGGCTTCTGGTGCGCCACCTGGAAGCCGCTTACGGCGACCACATCGCGGGCTACCATCCCGCAGGGCAGAACACGGGCGAGTGGTTCTATGACGGCACCTGGAAGCAGCCTCTCAACGGCTACGCCCCGGCTGATCTCGTCGCCTGGAGGCAGTGGCTGCGCGCCCGCTACAACAGCAATCAAGCGCTGCAAGCGGCGTGGCATCAAGCCGAGGCCACGCTGGACGCGGCCAGCGTGCCCACTGCAGGCGAGCGCCACGCGGCTCCCAACGGCGTCTTCCGCGACCCTCAGCGCGAGCAGCATTTGATCGACTGGGCTGAGTTCCAGCAGCAGTCGATGGCCGACTGCATGATCGAGCTGGCCCACGCGGTTCGCACGGCTTCGCGAGGCCAGAAGCTGGTGCTGTTCTTCTACGGCTACGTCTTCGAGTTCGGGCCTGTGGCCAACGGCCCGTCCGCCTCGGGCCACTACGCCCTGCGCCGCGTGCTTAGCTGCCCCGACATCGACGTGCTGTGCTCGCCCATTTCCTACTTCGACCGTGGCCTGGGCCAAAGCGCGCCCGCGATGACAGCAGCCGAAAGTGTGGCCCTGGCCGGCAAGATGTGGCTGTGCGAGGACGACACCCACACCTACCTGGCCAGCGGAGACTGGCCCGGCTCAACCGATCACGTCAGCACCATAGAAGACACCAACAACGAGCTGATGCGCAACGTGGCCCAGGAATCTCTGCGCAACTTCGGGACGTGGTGGATGGATCTGGGCTCGACGGGCTGGTTCAACGACGCGGCGATGTGGAACCTGATGGCGCGCCTCAAGGTTCTGGACGAGCCCCTGCTGAGGAACCCCACGCCCTTTCGCCCCCAAGTCGCGGCCATCATCGACGAGAGCTCGATGCTGCGCCTGAGTTCGAGCGGCTCGTCCGTAACCAATCCCGGCATCTACCAGTCGAGGCGCGCCCTGGGCAGGATGGGCGCGCCCTACAGCCAGTATCTGCTGGACGATGTGGGCAAGCCGCAGCTCAAGCCCAGGCGGTTCGTTCTGCTCAACGCGTGGGCTCTGTCCTCGGGGCAGCCCTCGAAATCCGGCCCGTCAAGTACTTCTGCGCTTGCTCTGCTGCGTGCAATGCGAGGCACGGCACGGGTGTGGTGCTTCGCTCCGGGCTACTTCGAGGGCAATCGTCCCGCCTCGCCCGAAGCGATGCGCCGCTTGACGGGCTTCGTGCTCAAGCCTGCCGCTCCTCAAAATGCCTGGGCTACGCCGACCGCTCTGGGGCGCAAGCTCGGCCTGACACAAGCCTTTGGCATCCAGAGCCCCCTCAAGCCCTTGCTCGCAGCCGATGCTCTGCCCTCCGAGACGCTGGCGACTTACCCCGATGGGGGTGTGGCCATCGCTCTGCGGCGCACTGAAGAAGGTCCTTCGCTGTTCGTGGGCGTGCCTGGGCTCACCTCAGAGTTGATGCGCCTGGCCGCTCGCGAGGCCGGCGCGCACCTCTTCACGCAGAGCGATTGCAACATCTACGCGAACGGCCCATTCCTGGCTGTGCACGCCGCGCAAGACGGGCCTATTGAGATCAATACGGGCAAAGCAAGCGGCGTTTACGATGTGCTAAGCGGAGCCAAGCTCGCTCAAGGCCCAAGATTTACGATAAGCCTGCGTCGAGGCCAGACGCGCCTGCTGCGCTACTGAGCGTCCAAATCAAAAGGCAGAAGGATAAGCGGCTGCAGCGAAACTCTCAACGTTCCAAGGCGCACACCAGCTGGCAAGCCACTTTCAAGGCGCTTTCCGATCGGCCTGGCGAGGCGCCCTGTAGTGCACTCGGTGTTCACGGCGAACCTTACCCACGTACCCTCTAACTTTCTTCTTGCGCTACACAGCACACCAGACAGCCTGCAAGTACTTGCAGACAATTATCCCGTGCAACATCAGCCCAGGCTCAGGTGCGTCCAGCGAGGCTGGCCACGAAGGCGAGGAGTTCAACAGGCTCGATAGGCTTGGGAACGTGCACATGAAAGCCGGCTCTCAAGGCCTGCACGCGGTCTTCCACGCGCGCGTAAGCCGTCAAAGCGATGGCCGGCACGCGCCCTCCGTGTTGAGCTTCCCAGGCTCGCACCTTGGCAATCAAAGAGTAGCCGTCCTCACCCGGCATTCCAATGTCGCTTACCAGAACCTCGGGCTGCCACGAGCAAAACACTTCCAGGGCCGTGGCCACTGTGCTCTCGGTTCTCACCTGTGAGCCGCAGCGCTCCAGGACGGCGCGCAGCAAATTGCGGGTGTCGGCCTCGTCATCCACAATCAGCACGCGCAGGCCATCCAGTTCCGGCGGGCAGTCGAGCGCAGCGATGCGGGACACCACGCCTCCTGCCGTGGGGTGGCGCCGCTCAGCCTGCTCCGATGGGGCCGGGCGGGCAGCCATACAAGGCAACTGCACCACGAAGGTCGAGCCCTGACCCAGACCCAGGCTGTCGGCCTGCACGGTGCCGCCGTGCAGCTCAACAAGTTGGTGGACGATGGACAAGCCCAGGCCCAGGCCGCCGTGCGAGCGCGTGCTGCTCTGCTCGGCCTGGCGGAAACGGTCGAAGATGTGCGGCAAGAAGTCTGGCGCGATGCCCTGTCCGCTATCGCTGATCGAGATTTCCAGGTGCGAGTTCACGCGCTCCAGACGCACCTGAACGCGCCCGCCCTTGGGCGTGAACTTCACGGCGTTGCTCAACAAGTTCCACACGACTTGCTGCAGTCTGGAGGCATCACCCGAAACAGGACCGGCCTGCGGGTCCACAAGTACTTGCAGGCGGATGCTCTTGGCCTCGGCGCTTGGGCGCACCGCATCGACAGCGTTCTGGATCACCTCGCTGAGCTCGATGGGACGCACTTCCAGGCGCAGCTTGCCGCTGATGATGCGCGAGACATCCAGCAGGTCTTCAATCAGTTGAACCTGCGAGCGAGCATTGCGCTCGATGGTTTCCAGAGCACGCGAGGCTTCTTCTTCTTGCAATTGTCCCACGCGCAGCATATGAGCCCAACCCAGGATGGCGTTGAGCGGCGTGCGTAGCTCGTGCGAGAGCGTGGCCAGAAACTCATCCTTGATGCGGTTGGTGGCCTCGGCCTCTTGACGGGCGCTCTGCTCGCTTTGCAAAAGGAGCAACCTCTCTTCTTCGCCGCGCTTGCGCTCAATGCCCAGGACAATGGCGTTGGCAACCGAGGCCAAACTTTGCAGCGTCGCTTCATTTAAAGGCTTGCGCGCGAACAGAGCCGTCACGCCGATCAGCCGGTCTTCCACAACCAGAGGGTAGCCCGCAAACGAAACCATGCCTTCGCGCCTGGCCCACTCCTGATCGCTCACGCGAGGGTCGTCAAGTACTTGATTGGTCAGGTGAGGCTGGCGCTCCTGGGCGATGAGCCCAATCTTGAACTGCCCAACGGGGACGCGGCCGTGGGGGCCATCAAGGTGCGTGTACAGTCCCGCGCTGGCCTTTAGCTCCAGGAACGTGCCCGCTTGCTCCAAGATCCAGATGCGCGCGAAGGCTGCATCCAGGTGCTCAACCATCACCTCGGCGCAGAGGCGCAGCATCTCGGGCAGGCTGTCGTCGCGAATCAGGGCCTGGCCTACATCAGCGTTTAGCTCAGCTAAGCGAGTCCGCTCCAGCAGGGAGCGAGCGTCGTGCTTGCTCTGGGAAATATCGGTGACGGTGCCCAGCATTCGCGTCGGGTTGCCGTCCTCGCCGCGCCAGATGCGCCCGCGCGCCCAGATACAGGCCGTTTCTCCATCGGCGCGCCGGATGTTGGCCTCGAAATCCCAGGTCGTGTCCTGCTTCAAGGCCGCCTGGAATTTGGCGTCGACCTGAGCGCGCTCTTCGGGCAGGACGTGGTCGAGGAACATCTCGTAAGTCCACTCGGGTAAGGGCGTTTGGTAGCCGAAGATGAGGTCGTGGCGAGGCGAGCGATGAGCGGTTTGATCGAGCAGGTTCATGTCCCATTCGCCAAGCTCAGCGACTTCGATCACGAAGTCCAGGCGCTGCTTGCTCTCGCGCAGCACCAACTCGGCCCGCGCGCGCTCAATGATGGCCCAGCAACGCTCGACTACCTCCTGGATCAAAGAAATTTCGCTGTCGCTCCAACGGCGCGGCGTGGTCTGGTGCACAGCCATCATCGAGCGCAACTCACCGTTTCGAAGCAAGGGGCAGCAGATGATCGCTTTGATACCTATGGCATTAAACATCGCGGCCCCTTCATCGGGGGCCAGTTCCTCGTCGACATCGTGCACCACCAGAGTCTCATTGGCACGCAATTCTGCGCAGGCGCGCGGCCCGAAGAGAGAGAGCTGGTAACGGCCCACCGTACTGGCGCAGCCATCGGTGTAGTCGCCACGGATGGTAAAATCCTCGCCTCCAGCTTCGACCTCGGCGTAAGCGCAGCGCGAGGCGCGCAAGTGCTGCCCCAGCAGGCGCGCGACCGTGGCCATGATTTCCCTGGGCTCAGACAAGGCTCGCGTGGCGTCGCCCAAATCGGTGAGGAAGCGAAAGCGCGCCTCGCTCTCAGAAAGCGCCGCCTCAGCACGCTTGCGCTCCGAGATGTCGCGGATGTGGCACTGCACAACTTTCTTGTCGCCAACCTCATAAGCGCTGGCCACCAGATCGACCGAGATTACCTGTCCGTTGGAGGCTTCGAGAGACAAGTCATCGCAGAAGGCGCCCGCTTCTTGTCCCGCCTCTTGCAGCGCGTCCCACTCTTCGCGGCTGGCAGCGACGCTTTTGAAGGCGTTGATTTCCCACAGCGGCTTGCCTTGCAAGTACTTGGCATCGCAGCCCAGCAGCTCGCACAAAGAGGGATTGGCGTCCTCAATACGCCCGCTGCGCGCGTTCAAGATGAGAATGCCGTCCTGAGCCGACTCGAAGAGGCTGCGGTAACGCGCCTCCGACTGGAGCAGAAATTCTTGGGCGTGCAAGCGCTCCTGGCGGCTTTGCCTGGGGGCCAAATCCTGCCCTGAGGATACTTGGGGCGGAGCCGCAGATCGCGCTTCGAGGTGCGCCACGGCCTGGCGCGCCAGCCTGCGCAGCGCGTCCTGCTGTTCGGGCGACAGTTGACGCGGCGCCACATCAACCACGCACAAGGTGCCGATGCCATGACCCGAGGGCGTGATCAGGGGCACACCGGCGTAGAAACGAACTGGAGGCTCGCCCCGCACTCCAGGGTTGTCCGCAAAGCGCGCATCAGCCGCGACATCGGGCACCACAACAAGATCCTGCTCCAGAATGGCGTGGGCACACAACGAGAACTCACGCGGTGCCTCGCTCCCGCTCCAGCCGACACTGGACTTGAACCACTGGCGCTCGCGGTCGATGAACCCAAGAATCGCGACAGGCGTGCCACAGATATAGGCGGCCAAGTGCGTCAGATCGTCGAATTCGTGCTCAGGGAGCGTATCAAGTACTTGATACTGCTGCAGAGCATCCAACCGACCAGCTTCATCCGGGGGTAATGGTGCTTTCATTAAATGCCTGTGAATTCCTGCCGTGATAAGACCCGCATCGCCAAAGCCTCCGCGCTCAGCAGCGTCCCCGGAAAAGCTTAGCCAATAAACACGCTTAACAGGCCGAAAATGTGGGCACGGTGCCGTGCTCTTTTGGTGCTGTAAAACGATCTTCACCCATAACTTTTAGCGGCGCCTGACGCCAAAACCTTTAATTCAAGGAGCGGGAGCAGGAACTGTTGAGGTCTTAACAGCACCCAGCAGCGGCTGGAGATGGTCGGTGGCGACCATCTCGAATGGCGGAACGTGCAGTGTGCCCACGGGCGTGTCGCCTTTGAAGACACGGGCTTCCTGGGCCTGCGCAGTTGGGTTGAACACGATGAAGGTGCGCTTCTTGGTGCGGGCGTCGAAGTAGACGCGCGACAAGGGCAGGCTGAGGTGGTATTGCCAGTCGATTTGTCCCAGGCCTCTATTGGCGTGGATCGAGTAGTAAGTCAGGCCCGGCGTGTCGTTGTCCGTGGCCACGGGAGACTTGGCGGCCCACAACTGGTTCATCTGCTGCGCGGCCCAGTCTGGATTAACTTGCCCGGCCTGCCCCAGAATCACGTTGCCCAGGCCCGTGCCCAGGCCTGCGACATCCGCGTTTCCCTCCTTGGCCTTGCGAGCCTGCCACATCTCGTCGAAGCTCTTCTTGGCGAAGGCCGGGTCTTGCACCAGGTAGGAGAGCATCGGCGACATTGGCAGCCACTGAATGCCCCAGATCCAGGCCGGGTCGCCGCTGAAGTAGGTTCCATACAGGTTGCCTCCGCTCCACACCATGCCCGTGATAGGATGCGCGAAGTTGGGCGCGAAGTTGCCGCCCCCGGCGTTGAACCAATACTCCATCGTGGCCTGCGACTCCATGGCGTAGCCCATGGCTCCCGCCGAGGCCATCTTGGTGTCGCCCAGCATCGTCCCCAGCAGAAACAGGCCGCCCCACGACTGCATCGCTTCCGAAGACGACTCCTGGTTGTTGCCCGTGGGTGAGCTGAAGCCTCCGGCCCACGAGTGCCCCTCCCACACATCGAAGGTGCGCATAAATGGGAAGGCCTTGTCCTCGTGCTCCCAGTTGGCGTAATCCTTGGCCACCAGGCGCGCCATGCCTCCGTAATCGCGCAGGAACTGGGGGTCAACCATGCCCAGCATGGCCGCAGCCGTCGTGAAGTAGCCGTAGTGAAAGTGGTGGTCGTTGAAGGCTTCAGACCCGTAGCTGGTGTTAAAGCCCACCAGAGAGCCCCAGCGAGGATAGCGCGCGAAGAAAGACTCCTTCTCGCCCGGCGTGTAGGTGAACCAGTTTTCCAGAGCGCCACGCAAAGAGTCGCGCAGCTTCTCGAAGGGCGGGTCCTTCATCTGCCGCGCGATGGCCATGTATTGCGCCTCTTGCAGCACGCTCTTGCCGCCCCAGTAAGTGTCCTTGCCATATTCAGTGCGCGTGGCGTAGCGCGCCAGGTAATCGCGCATCCTGGCCTCGTCGAAGTCGTTGGGCAGGCCCAGCTTGTGGGGCGCGGGCAGTATGGGAGGAAATCCCGCGAAGGGATCGGTGATCGTGAAATCGGTTCCGACCGCGCACTTCATGGTGCCGCGCGGCGTGAGGTATTGCGGGCCGCCCATCTGAAAGTCGCTCTGGGTGTGGCGGTAGTGATGGGGCAGCCAGCCTTGAATCAGGCGCTTCTCCGTGCCCTCAAGTACTTGGGTTTCCAAGTGCCAGTGCGTCTTCACTGCGGCCTTTTGAGGATCATACTCCCACGTCAAGCGGCTGTCGCGCGGGATAGCGAAGGCGTAGCGCGCGAAGGTCGCCAGATCTTTGGGCGAAGGCAGCAGGCACACCACCACAAAGCTCTTGGCTCCTGAAAACCCCAGGCGAATCTGATCGCCCGCACGCTCGAAGCGCGTGTTTTGCGGCACGAAGAGGCCGTAGCTGCGCCCGTGATATTCGAGCCCGAACCCGCCGCTGGACGAGGGCAAAGCGATGTCTTGCCCCGCCATGTCGAAGAACTTGGCCTCGGCATCCACCGTGATCTGCGGCGTGACGCCGTTGTATTCGAGCCACACGTAAGGCAGGCCGCGCCCCAGCGTCACGTCCAAGTACTTGGACGTGCTCTGAGCCATGCGGAAGGAGACGAGCCAGTCGCTCCAGCTCTTGGCGCGCGAATCGGCTGGCTTGAAATCCACGCCGCCCACGGCCAGCGGGAACTCGCTCACGGGGTCGGTTCCGGCCTCGTTCCAGCGCGTGGGAAAGGTAATCTGGATGCCTTGAGCATCGGCCTTCACCTGATGGGGAAAGGCCCACAACTGCCCCGCATAACGATCGGTGAGCAAGTTCGTCCACCAGTGGTTGGTGGGCAGAGGGCGCTGCGTATCAAGCGCATAAATTTCTCGCGTCAACGTCTGGTGAGCAATGGCCTCGACTTCGGGCGGCGGCGCGGAAGCATAGGAGCCCTTGCCGACTCTAACAACCTGAACCGGCTCAGCTTGTGCCACTTGAGCCTGAGCGCTCTCGCTGCGCGCGCCACAGCCCGGCAGCAGGCAAGCGCCCGCCAGCATCCTCAGCATCCATTTCTTCATCAAAGGCTCCAGAAAACACCAGGCGAAATTGAAGCAGCGCGAACGCGAGTGGAGCGCTCCACTCTACGGGCGCAGCTTCTGCTCGCGCGCTCTGGCCTGGCGATACAGCGCGTTGAGCTGCGAGGGCGTGACGGCCACGTATTCTGGCCCCAGAATGTCGAGCATCTGCTTGAGGTCGCTCAGGCTCGATCCCCAGTTCCACACAAAGGCATTCAAGAAGGCCGGGCGTGCGCTTCCCGCTCGGCGCCTGAGACGATCGGCCTTTTCCTGCGGCCCCTGGCCCTGGCCTTCCAGAGCGGCACGGAACACGGGCTGGCCCGTGGGCAGCGTGTAGGTGAACTCAGGGTAGGTCTTGGGGCCTGACCAGCCGTAGTCGGGCATCAGGAAGGGCACGCGCGGCAGCAGAGCGCCCACCTGAGGAATGTCCTCAGTACGCACGTTCATCAGACGCACCGTCTTCATATCCATGCGCTCCATCGAGCGCTGCGTCCAGTCATAAAACGAGCGCAGCGCAGCCGAGCGATCGTTCAGCGCCGTGGCCCAATCCGGTGAATAGATATAAGCCGCACCGGACACGTCGCACAGGAACTCGTCTTGAGGCGTCGAGTGGTTGTAATACCACTGCGCGATGGTCGGAGCCACGTCGAGCAGGCCTGGAGCCATGCCCCAGCCAACGGGGAAGCTGCCGTGTAAGGGGTCGTCGAAGTACTTGCGGAAGTAGCCGAACCAGGTCGAGATGTTGTCTCCGTCCGACATCGTGAAGGCGATGTAGACCTTGCTTGGGTCCAGCTGAGGCGTGGGCTGCTGCGGCTTCTGCTTGAGCGAAGACTTGGGCACGCCGCTCAAGACCGACAGGTTGCGCACGTAGTCGCTGACGATTGTCACCTTGCCAAAGCGCGAGCCCAGCGAAACTCCCGCCGACTCGTCCAGCCCATTGCCCTCGCCGTGCCACCAGAAGCCGCGCACCACCGAGTTCAGCGGCTGGCGCGCGAAGATCTCCTTGATCTCTGCAAGCTCCGCGTTCATGTCGGCTCCGGGCTTGTTCTGCTGCTTGGGGCCTGTGATCCAAAAGGCCAGGCCTTTGGCGGCGATGATCTGATCCAGCGAGCCGTTACCCAGCAGCGGAGGATCCAGACAGATCGAGAGATACGGGTTCAAACGCGGCATCAACGTCGTGCGCACGTAACGCAGCGCTGAGGCGTCGTCCTGAAAGCGACCGCGCAAGTCGCTCTTGATGGGCAGCCCCAGCTGAGCCGCCAGAGCAGGCGTGGCCACCACCAGATGATCCAGGCCCGCGATCGTGGCCGCGATGTTGGGGCTGATGTAGACCCTGGGGTCCGGCACCACGGCTCCCTTGACCGAGGAGCGAAAAGTCGCGACCAGAGAAAGAGGATCGGCCACTTCGATGGGCCTATCCGTGCTGCCTTGATTCTGCATCTGCTGCAGCCAAAAGCGATCGGTGTCGCCCGAGATGAGGTAGATGCGCGGCTGCGTGCGATTCACGATGCCCTGCAGCGAAGTCAGCAGAAGCTGCTGCTCGGGCGTCATCGAGCGGATGTCGGCGACGTGCAAATGGCGCGCGGGCGGCGGCATCTTGGGCTGGAAGGTCGAGTAAGGGCGAGGCACGATGGGCAGCTTGATGTTGGCGTACATCTTGGGCCTGGGCTGCAGCAGCAGAGCCGCGAACGCCCTTGCTCGGCGCGAAGCAGGCAGCGCTCCCTTCTCGATGAGGGCGGCGATGGCGGCGCGGGCGAGAATCTGCTCGGTGTCGTAGGCGCTGAGGTCGCCGGTGTTGGGGTGATTAGTCCAAGCGTCCACGGCGCCCTTGAAGGGGCCGCCGCGATGGATCAACAGCGCGGCTGTGGGCTTCTGTCCTTCGAGCAGGATGGGCTTGACCTGGACGTTTTTGGGCAGCCCGGCCACGTCAAGTACTTGCAGGTCCGGGTCGCGAGGCCAGGCGCGGCCCAGGGCCTTAAGCCCCAGCAAATCGCCGGGCGCGATGCTGACTTCTGCCGGGGGCTGATCCTGAAAACTCCCCACGCCAATGCCCTGCGGCCCAAACATCGAAGCGCCTTCGCTGTGCCCGGTGTCGCTCCAGTCGCTGCTCGGGGCCTCGAAGCCCGCGTTGGCCAGCGCAACGGGCCGCCCCTCCACGCTGGCCGCAACATCATCCAGCCGAACCACGCGCCCCACGCTGCGCAACTGAGGCGAGATGTCGAACTCAACCGTGTTCTCAGGCGCCACGAGGTTGGCTGTAACCTTCTGCCAGGACGCATCAAGGGGAATACGAGCGCCATCCTGCGAGATGAAGGAGCCGCCCAGCCCGTAGAAGCGAACATAAAGCCAATCTTTGCCCGCGTCCTGGCCGCTGAGGTTTTGGCTCCAGGCGCTCACATCCACACGCTGCCCCGCCTGAACCGGGTGGCGCTCCGAGGCCACGCCAACCCAATCGGCCTCCACTCCGCTCAGCTGCACTGCGTTCTGGCCCGAGTGCGCTTGCGAAACCACGCGCGTGGACGCGCTCCATCCGTGGTTGGGCTCCCAGCCCTGAGCTCCCAGGCGCGCCACGGGATGCGTGAAGGGCACGCCCGACAAGATCAACGAGCCTCCCGCGCGGTGGAAGGCCCGCAGATTCGCAAAGGCTGGCTGGGGATACGTGTTGCCATAAGGCAGCACAAGAGCCGAGTAAGAGCGCGAGTTCAGCCGAGCCGCGCTGGAAAGCGCCGTGCCATCGAGCAAATCGGCCCGCACACCCGCAGCGCGCAGATCGGCAACGATGGCCTGGGGCGAAACCTGGGGCGAAACGTTGTAGAACGGGAACCCAGCCTGCGCGAAGACCGCAACACGCGCAGGCTGAGCAATGGAAGCGGCTTCAACGGGCTGGATGGCAAGCCCAAGAGGAGCAGCCATCAAGGGCAGCCATGTGATGCAAGCGAAGTATTTGTTCATCTTCTTCTCCAAAACACGCTGGGCTTTGAGCCGCCTCACCAAAGGCCTCCGAGATACAACGCTTTGACAGAGCACAAGAGGCAAACAGGCGTCATCTTCAGCCTGCCAGCCACTGTTCTTTGAAATCGCAGAGGAAAGAGCCTTGAGTTTGTCAGGTGGGTCGGGCGCTAACTACGCTCACGGCAAGAAGACGTCGGCTCGAACACGTAGCTGAAGGCTTGTAGAAGCCGCGCAAGTACTTGCGTTTTCAGGACACAGGCTTGAGCGTCCATTTGGCCTGCGAGCCGCGCCCCGCATTCTGCATCAGGAACGTCAGGAGGACGCGCTGGCCATTCCAATCAGGAGGCGCGATCTTGCTCAGGTTCAGCGTGAAGGGCCGTCCGGTGCTGATTTCTTGGATCAGGCGCGCTTGATCCGGGACGGCGCCGCCCTTGCCCCAAGGCAGTTGAGAGTTCCGCTGCGCGTCATACAGGCCGCCGTGCAAGAGCACGCTGCGGCTATAACTTCCGTTGAAGGAAGGAAAGTCCACGCGCAACCCCAGCACGGAATTTGGATCGAGCTTGCGCAGAGGCCCACTTGCAAGTACTTGCACCGAGATCTGGCGAGCCGGATGGTCAATCAAGGCGCCCATTTGCGAGACGGCGAAGTCGCGGCTGCCCATTCCCTCGCGCGCCGTCCAGGTTGGCTCGTCGAAATCGGCGTAGGCATCTGAGCCTCGATCAAAGAACCAATGCTGCAGGCGCACCACCCTGCCCAGCGAAGCCACTGAAGGCGCCGGAGCACGGCGTGCAGCCAGAACATCAGCCGGAGTCTTGTCCAGGAGCAAGAAGGCCACGCTGCGAGCGGGCACAATTCCTGTCCAGGACGTGGCGCGGGTGCGGAGGCTCTGCTCTTCAACGGGCTGCAGATCTTCGTGCGCCGGGTCATCCACAAAGCTGGCGTTGCCCTTGTCGATGCGATACAGCTTCATCGTGCTGTTGGCGAACGGAAGAGAGCTCAGGTTCAGGGTCGCGCTGCGATCGGTGTCGCCCTCGTTCCACAGTGCGACCGTGGCTCGCTGCTCATTAGAAGACGCCAGCAAGCTCAGGCCATCGGCGCGCTCGGGAAGAACCTGGTTCCTGTCCACGGGCATCTGGCCATACAGCTTGAAGGCGTTGAAGAGAGCCTTGCGGTGACCGTCCCAAGTCATCAGGCCCATGCCCGGCGCCTGGCCCGCGTCCAGCCACTGCGCCCAGTACACCTTTGTCACATCGGTGCGGCTCAGCAGGCCCTTCACGTCGCGGAAGAAGCGCATCGCTCCTTCGTGGCGGCTCTGCGGCCCGTTGGCGGGCAGGTCGGTGAAGGAAGCGTATTCGGTCAGGAAGATCGGGACTTGGGGCTGGTGGCCCAGAGCGCCGCGCAGGTTGTCGATCTGGGCGCCGTAGTTGTCGTAGGCGTGGATCGAGGCGAAGTCCAGAGGCTGCTCCCGAATCCCGTCGAAGTAGCGCGTGTCGAAGGCAATGGCCGCTCCTCCCACCGCAGCGTCCGCATCGGCGGCGCGCAGGCCGCGCGCAGCGTGAGCATAAAGAGGAGCGTAATCTTGGGGGCCGCCCGAGAAGAACATCTTGCCGCCGGGGTCGGGCATATCGGGCTCGTTCCAGATCTCATACCCCGCGCCGCTGGGCTTGAGCCGAGCCGCGTAATCGCGGTTGATCTTCTCCCACGCATCCAGATTAGACGGCGCATCCTTCCAGCCAGGCCACCCGGCGCGCGTTTGCAGCGGCAGAGGGCAATACGTCATCGCGAACAGAGGGCGCACATCCACGGCTTCCAGGCCGCGCGCGATGGCGTCGAGGGAGGAGAAGTCGTAGCGAAGCTGCTGGGGAGTGCCGCTGATCTGGTCGAAGGCGAGCACATCGGGCTTGCCCCAGCCGATCTCGTAGCGCAGGTCGCGCACGTTGATCTCGCGCAGCAAAGGCAGCGACTTCAGCAGCCTGGGCAGCGTCACGAGCGGAGTCTGGTACACGCCGAACTTGGTCTTGACCAAAGGCGGCCCGGCAGAGATGGAGAAATCCACTGCGAAGCTCTGCGCCTCACCTTGAGCCTTGGCCTGAGATCCGCCTTGAGCCATGTTGTACGAGCAGCTGCACAAGCAGCACGCGCCAAGCGCCAACAGAAGTTTTGGAAGAGGCAGCATAAAAAGAGGAGCCGAGCGGCTGCAAGTACTTGAGAGCATACATCAGCAGCACGGAGATCTTGTCCATCGGTTCGGTGGAGTGCTTGCTATTGGCGGCGGTTCCCAAGTGTAATCTCAAAGGGCCACAAGGACTTGGAGAAGCAGAAGGCACCTCTGGAATCGGGATAAAACGATGGATCGACATGACATTGCCACTGGATAATGCAAGAGCGGCTCTTTTGTTTGGCGCCGCATTTATGGCGGGCGCGATGAACGCGGTGGCCGGAGGCGGCAGCTTCTTCTCGTTCCCGGCCCTGCTGCTGACGGGCATGGACGCCAAGATCGCTAACGCGACCAATACGGTGGCTTTGTGGCCCGGCTCGGTGGCCAGCGTGGGAGCTTACAGGCGCGAGTTGGGCTCACAGCGCGAGGCCATAAAGCTGCTGGCCGGAGTGAGTCTGGGCGGGGGCTTGATTGGCGCTCTGCTGCTTTTGGTTACGCCCTCGGATGTGTTCCGCTTGCTGCTGCCCTATCTGATGCTGGCGGCCACGCTGCTGTTTGCGCTAAGTCCTCGCATCAGCCAGTTCGTGCGCCGCTTCGACAACCGAGGCGCTTCGCCTGGCTCTCCTACCGTGGCTCATCGGCGCAGCATTGTGCTGCAGGGGTTGATCTCGGTCTATGGAGGCTTCTTCGGCGGCGGCATCGGCATCCTGATGCTGGCTACGCTCGCTCTTATGGGCCTGGAAGACATCCACGAGATGAACGCGCTCAAGACTCTGCTAGCCACGCTAATCAACGGTATCGCCGTGGTCGCCTTCCTTATCGCGCGCGCCGTGGCCTGGCCCGAGGCCATCGTGATGGCCGTGGGAGCTATCGCGGGCGGCTACGGAGGCGCCGCCGTAGGACGCAAACTCCGCCCGCAGTGGGTGCGAGCCTTCGTCATCGTGGTGGGACTGTCCCTTTCAGCCTACCTCTTCATTCACTCCATCCACCCGTAAAGCGTTGCGCGCAGGCTGCTTAGACCTCGCCGTGGTTGTGCTGGACGCCACTCAGGAGCACCTTTATCCGCGCATCGAGAATCACACGCCGACCAATTAACTCCTGGAGATCATAACCTTGATGCTCAGAAACCCCAACAGTTCAGCCCAAGTACTTGCCCGCCACATTCTGCGGCGCGAGGTAATGATCCATCTGGCCAGGCTCTCTTTTGCGTGTGCGCTCGCTCTACAAAGCGGCGCTCGTCCTGTGAACGCTGCTTCAGGCAGTGCTGCGGGCACAGAGGTCTGGCTTTCCTCGCTTGACCTGTCTAAAGCGACGCAGGGCTACGAGCAGCCACAGGCCGATAAGTCCGTGAATGGCCATGCTCTGACACTAAAGGGGCAGGTGTTCGCGCACGGCTTCGGCACGCACTCGCCTGGACTGTTGGCGCTTGATCTGGCCGGAGGCGCGCAGCGTTTCCAGTCCACGGTTGGCGTCGATGATGAAGTGGGCGCGGGCAAGGGCCAGGTCGAGTTTCAGATCTGGGGCGACCGTAAGCTGATTTGGAAGAGCCGCCTCCTGCACTCCGGCGATGCGCCTCAGCTGGCCGACGTGAGCTTGGTCGGGGTCAAGAGGTTGATCCTTCGCGTCACGACCGGCGGCACAACTTACGAGTTCGACCACGCGGACTGGGCGGACGCGCGCATAAAAGGAGCGGGCGGGCAGCCTCAGACAGTGGCCTTTACCACCGACGCCCTGGCGCCTGTCATCGCCCTGACGCCCGCGCCCTCCGCCCCGCAGATTCACCCGCCCGCGATTCTGGGCCTCCGCCCCGGCAACCCCTTGCTGTGGACGGTTCCCGTAACAGGCGCTCGCCCCCTGTCATTTTCCGCCAGGGGCTTGCCGCCAGGGCTGAAGATGAACGCAGCCACGGGCACCATCACGGGCAGCCTTGCCAGAGCGGGCGAGTACGCCTTTAATGCCACGGCTCGCAACCGCTTCGGGCGCGATGCACGCACGCTGCGCATAATCGCTGGCCCTGCTGTCGCGTTGACGCCGCCGATGGGCTGGAACAGCTACGATGCTTACGGCAGCAATGTCAACGAGGCTCAAGTACTTGCCAATGCCCGCTACGTCGCTGAGAAAATGCAGCCCTACGGATGGGACACCATCGTGGTGGACTACCGCTGGTATGACCCCAATTCGGCGACGAGCCCCGACAACGGAACGCCTGGCGAGAAGCTGGAGATGGACCCGGATGGGCGCCTGCTGCCGCCCGCCAACCGCTTCCCCTCGGCTGCCGAAGGGAAGGGATTCAAAGGGCTGGCGGACAAAATCCACGCGATGGGCTTGCGCTTCGGCGTCCACATCATGCGCGGCATCCCGCGCAACGCCGTCGCGCAGAATCTGCCCATTGACGGCTCGACTTACACAGCCTCCGACGCGGCCAACACCGCCGACACCTGCCCCTGGTGCCCCGATATGTTTGGCGTCAAGGGCTCCACGCCTGCGGGCCAGGCTTACTACGACTCGATTTTCCGCCTTTATGCTTCTTGGAACTTGGACTTCGTGAAGATGGACGACACCTCAGCGCCTTATCACACCGACGAGATCAACGCGGCCCACAGAGCCATCGAGAAGTGCGGGCGCTCGATCATCTACAGCCTGTCGCCTGGAGAAACGCCGGTCGAGCAGGCAAGGCACGTCCAGACCCACGCCAATATGTGGCGCGTCTCGGGCGATTTCTGGGACAGCTGGCAGCCACTGAACAACGAGTTCGCGCTTGGAACTCGTTGGCACGATTACGTCGCGCCCGGCCACTGGCCCGACGGCGATATGCTGCCGCTGGGGCACATCTCGCTGGGAGGCCGGCCCGTGGGCGCCGACCGGCAGACGAACTTCACGCGTGCCGAGCAGATGACCCTGCTCTCGCTGTGGTCCCTGCTGCCCTCGCCCCTGATGGTCGGCGCCAACCTGCCCGACAACGATCCATCGACACTGGCGTTGCTGACCAACCCCGAAGTCCTCGCCCTGAATCAAGATGCCCTGGGCGCACCAGGAGCGCCTGTGTCGCAGCAGGACGAGCAAGATGTGTGGTCGAAGAAGCTCGCCGACGGCTCGCTGGCAGTTGGCCTCTTCAACCGCGGCGACTTCGACGCGGCCCTCACTGCGGACTGGGCTAAGCTCGGCATCTCGGGCCGCTACGCTGTGCGTGACCTCTGGATACGCCAGGAAAAGGGATTCTTTGTGGGCAAGTACTTGGTGGATGTCCCGCGCCACGGAGCCGTGCTGCTGAAGCTAACCAAGGCGCGGTAGAAGGCTATTTCGCGCGCCCTTGAGGCACTTGAAGCGAGAGGAAGACTACGGAATATGGCGCGATGTCGCAGCGAATTTCGTTGCCAACTACTGAGACAGGGAAGTTGGAGACGAAATCTTCCTTGCGGCTGAGCACAGGGTCACCATCGGGATTGGAGTCCGACAGCTGGATGCCGCTCACCACGCCCAGCGCACCCTTAGCCATCAGGCACCAGGTTGGGCACATCTCGCGCTTGAACCTGAGCGCGGGCACAACACAGCGCCAGCAACACGCCAAGCGACATCAATCGAGGCGAGCAAGAGCTCATCGCAAACTCCTTGTGACGTGTTACAGAGGCGAGATTTCGTCGATGGCGGCGAGATCCGAGCTCGAGAACTCCAAGTTCTTCAAGCAGGCCACGCTGTCTGTGATCTGCTCGGGCTTGCTGGCTCCGATCAGGGCGCTGGTCATGCCCCCGTGGCGCAGCACCCAGGCCAGGGCCATCTGAGCCAGCGACTGGCCGCGTCCCTGTGCGATCTCGTTCAGCTTGCGGACTTTGGCCAGCTTCTCGTCGCTGAGGCTCTTCTCGTTGAGCGTGCCGTGCTCCTTGGCAGCTCGCGATCCTTCGGGGACGCCGTGCAAGTACTTATTGGTCAGCACGCCTTGATCGAGCGGGCAGAACGCGATGCAGCCCATGCCCTGCTCGTCCAGAGTCGCGAGCAGGCCCTTCTCGATCCAGCGGTTGAGGATGTTGTAGGCTGGCTGGTGGATCAGGCACGGCGTGCCCAGCTCGCGCAGAATTTTGGCAGCCTGTGCGGTCTGTTCGGGGCTGTAGCTCGAAATCCCGACGTAGAGCGCCTTGCCCGACCGCACGACGGAGTCCAGAGCGCCCATCGTTTCTTCGAGCGGTGTCTCACAGTCGTAGCGGTGCGAGTAGAAGATGTCCACGTAATCGAGCTGCAGGCGCTTCAAGCTTTGGTCCAGGCTCGCCACCAAGTACTTGCGCGAGCCACCATCGCCGTAAGGACCGGGCCACATTCCGTAACCGGCCTTGGACGAGATCACCATCTCGTCGCGGTGAGCCGAGAGGTCGCTGGAGAGAATCTTGCCGAAGTTCACCTCGGCGCTGCCCGGAGGCGGCCCGTAGTTGTTGGCGATGTCGAAGTGCGTGATGCCGCTGTCAAAGGCGGTGTGGATCAGGGCGCGAGCCGTCGCGAAGTCGTCCTTGTGCCCGAAGTTGTTCCACAAGCCCAGCGAAATCGCGGGCAGCTGGAGGCCGCTGCGCCCGCAGCGGCGGTAGGTCATCTCTTGGTAACGGTCAGTCATGGTTCTCCTCGATAATAAGCTTCCCAAGTGTGGCGCCTCGCAACGCATCGGGAGGCGCAGGGCAGGGCAAACGCACGAGAGAATCCTGAGTTTTGCGTGCGTTGGCCGCCCCTGAAGGAGCGGACTGATCGTGCAAGCACCCTGAAGCGCGCTGTGAAGATGCCAAACCTGGCCGCACAACAGCCCCATTCATGGGGCTTGCCGCACCAGTCCGCTCCTTCAGGGGCGGCCAACGCACGCAAAACTCAGGATTCTCTCGTGCGTTTGCCCTGCCCTGCACGCTGCTCAGCCAGCCGCGCTGAGGATCACTGTGGTAGGTGGTCGAGCGTAGCCGTAAGAAGAACTATTGAGCTCTACTGACTAAGCTCATCATTTGTATCTCCCTGCTCATCTTGTCGAGCAACAACTTGGCTGATTGAAGATGATCAAAGTCGCCTCGAAACAGAGCAAGAGGACTGTGCTGTAGAAACTCAGTATAAGAGCTTAGCTTTAGCCGCACTTGTGCACGATCTAAAGGTTTCCAAACGTCCTGCTCTTGCTGCGCCTGCGTCAAGGCAGGATGCGGAGAAACGAGCACATCCATGTTGATGTACGGATAATAGCCATTCAGAGAATCATACTCAGGCTCTACGCCGTTCAACTTATAGAGTTCTGCATAAACACGAGCTTCCCTGAAGTCACACACAATCAAAATAGCGATCTGGCAGTTGTAGTACGTGACACTTGGAAAAGATTTACCTTTTGAGGACTTCTTCTTCAGGCCACGCTCTGACTGCAAAAAGCCGAACTTCTCGTCACATACGCGCAGAAACTCGTGGCTATTCATAGTGTATTCTCAATTCGAAGACTACCCAAATAGGAGGAAGCAGCCGATGAGAACAAAGGGCTTCAGGGCTTCCTCGTCTACTCGGATAGTCTCTCAACCTCGGTACCAGCGTCAAGGGCCAGAATAAATGAGGGAGTGGCCGGGCCATGGCACCCCGATTACCGGGTAGTTCGGGAAGTTAGCCACTTCCTGCTTCTCCATCTCGTAGAAGGGGCTCCGCCTCAACCCGTTCATTGGGTGAGGGGTTCTGGTTGTGTCGTACCCGATGTCAAGAATTTGGTTGCCTTCGACCATCATGCGTCGAATCCACGCGCGGTTCCTCCTCATGGCCAAGTCGAATGTAGCTGCGTCCACAATATCATTCGCCCAAGGGCGATACGGATCGGCGCCGTAGAACTTGGCTGCAGCGTGGACATGGCTCATAGTCTCCCCTATTATGATCCTCCTTTGTGATTCCTCTGGCTCCGGCAGGGCAAACGCATGGGGATTTCCTCGGTTTTCCCGTGCCTGTAGCCGCGGCTCAGAGCCTGCCACTTGTTGTCTCCCTACGTAGACACGGCCTCTACAAGTACTTACCAGGGCGCGGCCCACCACAAAACGGAGGAAATCCCCGTGCGTTTGCCCTGAGGCGCACGGCCTTAATGGTTGCTTTCGCGTGCCGCTGTGCCAAGCTATACGGGTCGCAGTTTCGATTTATTTGCGGACGGACTCGCTGGCTTTGCCTTTATGCCTGACCATTCTTCGAACCCTGCTGCCGTTCACCCGCGCCTTGCCATCGGCACCTGCTACGCGGCGATGATGGTGCTTGCCATCGCCGTGAACTTGATGCCCGTCTACCTCACCGCAGTCAGCGCTGATCTGGGAGGCAGCGAGGGGCTGAGCAAGGAGAAGCTGGGGCGCATTGGCGCGTTCACATTCGTGGGCCTGGTCACGGGCATCTTGCTTTGTGGGCCGCTGGCCGACCGTCTGGGAGCCAAGACGTTTACGCTCATCGGCAGCGGCTTGATCGCGCTGGGCCTGGGCGTGCTGGGGCTGGCGCACTCCTACGAACAAGTACTTGTAGCGGTCTCGATCATGGGCCTGGGCGCGGGGATTCTGGACATGATTCTGAGCCCCATCGTCTCCGCGCTGCAGCCGGAGCGACGCGCCATCGCCATGAACTGGCTGCACTCGTTCTATTGCGTTGGGGCTGTGGTCACCGTGCTCATCGCTACGATGGCGCTAAAAATTGGCGTCCACTGGCGCACGCTCGCGCTGTGGATGGCGCTGCTGCCTCTGGCGGTCGGAGTTTCGTTCTTGCGCTTGCGCCTGCCGCCTCTGGTGGAAGAATCGTCCACGCGCCTGCCGGTGCGGGCTCTGCTCAAGGAAAGATTCTTCCTGGTCGCGCTGACCGCCATTTTCTTCGGGGGCGCCGCGGAAATGGGGATGGCGCAGTGGCTGCCGGCCTACACGGAACTCGATCTGGGCATGAGCCGCTGGGTGGGAGGCATGGCCCTGGTAGCTTTTTCCATCGCCATGGCGCTGGGGCGCATCGTGGTGGGCGTGCTCAACGGGCGCGTGCCGACGTACACGATCATGCTCTGGAGCTGCTGGTCTTCCGTAGTTCTATTCATCATCGCCTCAGCCAGCCCGTGGCACTGGACGGCCTTGCTCGCGGGTGTTCTGGTCGGCTTCACGGGAAGCTGCCTGTGGCCCAGCACGCTCGCCGTCACAGCGGATCGATTTCCACTTGGAGGCGCTTCGATGTTCGCCCTCTTAGCCGCGGCAGGGAACCTTGGCGGCATCGGAATGCCGTGGGCGGTGGGAGCCATCGCTGATGGGCACACTCTGGCGTTGGGGCTGAGCACAGCCACGATCTGCCCGTTCCTGATGGCGTTTTTGCTGATGTGGATGCGACGCCAGCCATAGCAAGTACTTGCACCCCTGATTCTGTCGCCGTTGGCCGTGAGCACAAACCGAGAGCGCCGGTTCGCCTATGAAAAACACTTCTCCCCTATCCGAGCGACAAACGCAGCACGAGCCCAAGCGCCCGCTGTGGGGCCTTTGGTTTGTGCTAACCCTGCTTTTCTCACACGTGATTCCGAGTTCCGCGATAGCTGCACCACCATGGGCTGCACCACCAGACATCTACATCGCGTATCCCGGCGAGAACTCGACCATAGCCTTCGACCATGTTCTGTTTGAAGGATTTGTGACGCCCGGCTCTCAGCTGAGCGTTTCAGGGCGGGCCATCCCTGTTGGCCCCGATGGTCTCTTCGTTGAGTGGCTGGCGCTCCAACCCGGTGCGAATGTTCTGCTGCTGCAAGCCGTCCGGGGCCAAGAGCACACACAGCGCGCCCTGCAGATCACTTGCAAACTTGCTCAGGCTCTGCCCGCTGAACCCACGGTCATTGTGCCCAGCAGCGTGACGCCAAGCGTGGACATCAAGCTGTATGACCTGAGTTCAAGCCCCGGCAGCCGCATGATAACCGTGGCCTGTGAAGGATCTCCGAGTGGCGCGGCCTCTTTCAAGATCGGGGACAGCGGCCCGTTCCCAATGCCCGAGCTTAAGCCCCAAGACTTCCCTGGTTCCAGCAAGCTCGCGCCAGGCCGTTACGAAGGCGCTCTTACTCTCCAGGCCGGTGACCGCTTCGCGAACGCTCCCATCACTGTCTCGCTCACGGGAACGGACAGGCGGACAGCCACGGCCACTGCCCAGGGCAAAGTCACCGTCGATGCTGCGCGCCAGCTGCGCGTGGGCATCGTGACCGCCGAGCCCGTGGGCCAAGGGGTCAACTTAACCGCGACCTCAGCGCGCAACGGCCTGGGGCGCAGCCCGATCCTCCAACTGAAGCCGGGCATGAAATTCCTCGTTGTGGGCGAGGAAGGAAGTACTTATCGCGTGGCCATCGCGCCCGGCCAGAATGTCAATGTGCTCAAGGACGAGGTGCGCCTGCTGCCCGAAGGCACCCCTTTCACACGCAAGTACTTCTCGCGCATCGAGACGCGGCGCGTGCCAGGCAGTCCTTCAGGGAACACATCGGGGAGCACTCAGGTGCGCTTCTTTCTGCCGGATCGAGTCGCTTATTCCATCCAGCAGACGGCCACGCCGAGCGATCAGCACTTGGAGCTGCGCCTTTACAACACCGAGTCGGACGTGGATTACATGGTGTCGGCTTTCCCTGATGCCCTGGTGCGCGACATCCGTTGGACACAGGAGCAAGACGGCGTTTTTGAGGCTCGCATTGATCTGAGCACCAGCCAACAGTGGGGCTATCAGACCTTTTATGAGGGCAACACCTTTGTGCTGCAGATCAAGGCTCCTCCCACTATCAACCCTAAGCGTCCTCTCCAAGGGCGGCTGATTCTCCTTGATCCGGGGCACGGCGGCGTTGAAACCGGCGCTCCAGGCGGGCTGGGCGTCCCGGAGAAGCAGCTTGTCCTCCTCATCGCGCAGAGCCTGGCCCAGAAGCTGCGCGCGCGAGGGGCACGGGTCATCCTTTCGCGCGACACGGATGTGAGAGTTCCCCTGGCCGAGCGGCCTCTGCTGGCCGAGAAGGTGGGCGCGGAGGTGCTGCTCAGCATTCACGCCAACGCGCTCTCAGATGGCGAAGATCCAAGCACGCAACGGGGCACAGGCGTGTATTACTACCAATCTCAGGCGCGCGCCTTGGCAGATGCTCTGCTCTCTGCGTTGATAAGCCGGGTGCCCGATGCCGGCAACGATGGCCTCCATTATCAGAACCTGGCCCTGACCCGGCCCACCAGCCAGCTCAGCATCCTGGTCGAAACCGCCTTCATGACCGACAAAGACAACTTGCGCCTGCTCATGTCAGCAGAGGGCCGCGAGCGCTTCGCCAGCAGTCTGGCCGAGGGCCTGGAAAAGTTCTATCGCCTCAACGCTTCAAACCAGTCGGAAGCGAGGAGGTAGGAGCTGTCCCCGCAACGGCACCTTCCATAACAGCACCTTCGCTCACACAACACGAGGGCGGCATCGTGTTGAGGTTCTTTTGAGGTTCTTCGGATGGTTTGGAATCGTAAAAATCGCTTCTAATCAACATCCTGCTTGTGCAGAGTGGGCAAGCTCCCTGTTATCGTCCCGCCAAGCCCGTGAGCGAGATGCCTTTGATGATCTGCTTCTGGAAGACGATGAAGGCGACCACGACCGGGATAGCCGCCAGCGTTGCCGCCGCCATCATGGGGCCGTATTCCGTGTTGTAGCGGCCCTGGAAGATCGTGATGCCGATGGGCAAGGTGCGCATCGAGAGGCTGTCGGTGAAAATCAGCGGCCCCTCGAACGCGTTCCAGGTGCCCATAAAGGTGAAGATGCCCAGCGTCGCCAGGGCGGGCTTGGAAAGAGGCAGGATCACATGGCGAAAGATGCCCAGTGGCCCGCAGCCATCCAGACGAGCCGCTTCCTCCAGCTCGATGGGGATCGTCATGAAGAACTGGCGCAGCAAAAAGACGCCGAAAGCGCCCGCGCCAGCCGGAAAGATGAGCGCGCCATAGGTGTCGAACAGGCCCAGGTGCCGAATCAGCAGGTAGGAAGGGATGAGAAGTACTTGCCCAGGCACCAGCATCGTCGCCACCAGAATGGAGAAGATGCGGTCGCGGCCCGGCCAGTGCAGGCGCGAATAGGCGAAGGCCGCCAGAGAATCCACCGTCAGCACCAGAGCCGTAGCCGCCAGCGAGATAAAGACGCTGTTGCCGGTCCACTGCCAGATCGGGAACTCCTCGATCTTGCCCAGCACGCCCACAAAGTTCTCGGTCGTGAACGGCTGGGGCCACCAGCGCAGGCTGCCCAGCCCCTTGATGATGTCGTCCGGCGATTTGAAGGCCGTGCTCAGCATCCACAGCAGAGGCGCCAAGAAGAGCAGCGCCACCACGAGCATCGGAAGGTGGAGCCACCACTGCGACCGTCGTCCAAACATTTTCATGTGCTTGACCTCGCCTCGAAACCTGTCTTAACGAGCGGCTGCGCGCTCGCGGCCTGAGAGCAGCTGGAACTGGATCACCGTCAGGATGAGCACGATGGCGAAGAGAAGGTAGGCGATGGCCGCGCCGTAGCCGATCTCGTACTGGCTGAAGCCCTGCTGATACATATAGAAGGCCAGCGTCAGCCCGGAGCGAGCCGGGCCAGCTCCCGGAGCGAAGAGCACGTAGGTCTGGCCAAAGATCTGGAAGGCGCCCAGGACGGAGAAGACCAGGCAGAACAAGGTCGTGGGCTTGAGCAGAGGCCACGTGATGTGCCAGAAGCGCTCCCAAGTACTTGCGCCGTCGATCATGGCGGCCTCGTAGTAGTCGTCGGGGATGTTGTTCAGGCCGGTCAGATACAAAATCATGTTGCCGCCCGCGCCCCACCAGATCGACATCAGAGCAATCGAAGGCATTACCCACGAGGGGTTGGACAGCCACGGTATGGGCTCATAAGCCGCCAGAGGCAGCCCCAACCCGCGCAGGCCGTTGACAGCCGCCGAGAGATACATATTCAGCAGCCCGATCTCGGTATTGTACAGCCAGCGGAACAGCACAGCGACCACGGCAATCGAGATCACGACCGGCAGGTAAAACGCGACGGTGTAAAAGGTGCGGAAGCGCTTAACCGAGTACAGTCCCAGCGCGAGCAGCAGCGACACGATGTTGCCTGCGGGTACCACCAGCAACACGAAGTAGATCGTGTTGCGCAGCGCGAGCCAGAAGATGTCGTCCGAAAGCGCCGCCGAGTAGTTGGACAGCCCAACCATCGGGTGCAGCTTGGACAGCACGTGCCAACGGTGCAGCGAGATGTAGAAGCCGTAGATCACCGGGCCCAGCACGAAAGTCGCGAACAGCAGCAGATGCGGCAGGGCGAAGAGCAGGCCGTAGACCTTCTCGCTGCGCAAGTGGGCGCCTTTGGCCGGAGCTGGAGCAGTGGAGGGGGCCGAAGCTGAAGTACTTGGGGTGCTCATGGGCGTTTCAGCACTTGGTCGATGCGGCGCTGCGAATCTTTAAGAGCGTCTTCGGGCGTCTGCAAGTCGAGCAGCACGGCTTCGATGGCCGGGTCTACAAAGGGAAACAGGGCATTCGCGCGAGGGCTGAGCGATTCGTATTGTACGACGGGCAGCTGCCGGGCGAACTGGGCTTGCACCGGCAGGGCGGCGAATTCGGGCGAACGCTGCACATCCAGGCGGGCGGGCACCTGGCCACCCTGAGCCCACAGAAAGGAGTGGTCCGATAAAAATCGCATCAAGCGCCAGGCGGCACGCGAGGCCTCGGGAGCGAGGCCTGCGGGCTAGCAGAGCAAGTGCGAGCCGCCCCAGACGGCTCCCCTGGGGCCGAACTGCGGCGCGGGCGCGCCTGCAAAGTCCAGACCCTTCTGCTCTTCGAGCGAGGAAAGCATATAGATGCCCTCCATCGCCATGCCGACCTTGCCCTGCCGGAAGGCCAGCCACGCATCAACGCCTTCGGGTCGGGGCGCGATCTTGTATTTGTAGATAAAGTCGTGCATCAAGTGCAGCGACTGCCGGTTGGCGGGCGAGTCCATGACGCAGGTCTTGAGATCGGGCGAGAGGATGCCGCCGCCGAACTGCTCGGCTATCGTCAGCCAGTTGGAGCGCTGGTTAGTGAAGACAAAGCCCCACTGATCGGGCCGCCCATCCTTGTTGGTGTCCTTGGTAATCCTGCGCGCGGCGTCTAAGAACTCGGCCAGCGTGCGCGGAGGCTTGGCCCGGCCCTGCGCGTCGACGATGCCCGCTTCTTTGAAGAGCTTGGTGTTGTAGTAGAGCCCGAGGGGATGGACATCGAGCGGCAGCGCGAGTTGGTGGCCTTTGTAGAACGTCGCGCGCCAGGGCACCGAAGCGAATTCCTTGGCGGCCAGCGGAGGCTGAGCCGAGGCGAAAAGCGGGCCCAGGGGCTGCAGCGTGTCGAAGGAGGCGAACTCTGGGAGGCGCGCCGCGTGCATGATGAAGACTTCGGGCGCGCCGCCGTAGGCCAGGGAAAGCGTGAGCTTGTCGTAGTAGGTGCCCCAGGGGATGATCTGCATCCGCACCAGAATATCGGGGTTCTCCTTCTGGAACTGCTTGACCATCTTCTCCATGGTCTTGCCGTCCGGACCGGTGAAGCCGTTCCAGAAATCAATCACAGTTGCGCTGCCAATCTTTTCCACGCCAGGTGCGCCAACACGTCCCCCGTGCCCACAACCACCCAGCCACATCACCATCCACGCCAGCAGTAAAGACGGCGCACCGAAGCGAACCAACAGGTGCCGAAATAGGATCATGGGAAGCATTCCAGAGGAGCAGGCTTAGGGCCAGTGATGTCCTGCTCAGGGCAGTTTTGAAGAATCATGGCTGACATTTGCCACCGTTTCATTCTCTATCACAGTAACCAAACAAAATGAGCGAGCCCAGACTTCAGGGCAGGTCGTAAACAGGTTGAGAATCGAGAGGTGGCCGATGAAGTGCCGCGAGTTTAGCCCGGTGGAGCAGGGCAAACGCACGGGGATTTCCTCCGTTTTGTGGTGGGCCGGACCCTGGTAAGTACTTGTAGAGGCCGTGTCCAATAGAGGCCGTGTCCACGTAGGGAGACAACACGTTGCAGGCTCTGAGCCCCGGCTACAGGCACGGGGAAACCGAGGAAATTCCCGTGCGTTTGCCCTGCCCGGTGGAGGCTCTGGTCATTCTGGCCGTGGTCGGAGTCGTAGCGACACTGCCATATAGAGCCGCTATAGAGCCGCTATAGAGCCGCTGAGTTTGCGGGAGCATCTGCGCCAGAATCCGGGGCATCCCGCGCCGCAGTGCGGCTTGGATCCACTGGAACTGGAGGTACTGCGGCTGCAAGCGAACCGTGTCTTGGAGACGGCGCAGGATGTAGCCTTCGCTTGAGGGCGTTTGGGCGAGCATCTCAACCGCCGGGGCGATGGTCAGCCAGGATGTCAAGTGCTTTGGCGCGGGATGCAAAGCTTACAGATCCTCGTGCGGGGCGTGCAACCGGCTCGCAGGCTCCAGCTATGATTTGGGTAAGGACAAGCCGCAAGCAGCGGGGCATCCAGAGCGGCTCTCGTGATAACAGCGGGCACATTCTACCAGGAGGGCAAGCGCATCTTCTGGGACGTGCATCGGATAGAGAACACCATCGTGCTCGACATGGCTAACGAACGCTACGACCAGTTGGTGGTCGAGGTGGCTGATCCAGCAGAGGCGGTGCGGCAGATCGAGGCCGCGCTCGGAGGGACGGCGTGACATAGCCACACCCTCTTGGTGGACGCACTGGTCTCAGACTCTATAACACGCACGAACTTCTCCGCCTGATCCGTTCGACGCCTGGCTGCACCGAGGCTGGCGACCATAGGTAAATTCTTGCCATGAATCTCGCTTCGCCCCAGCGCACAGCCATCATTGACCTCGGTTCCAACAGCGCCCGCTTGGTGGTAATGAGCTTTGTTCCCGGCCTCAGCTACCACCTCGAAGACGAAATCCGCGAGATCGTGCGCTTGCGGGAGGGCATGACCCCTGACGGTCTCAGCGAGGCGGCGATGACGCGAGGGCTACTCACGCTGCGGCTTTTCCAGCGGTTCTGCGAGAGCGTCCAGGTGACCCACATCATCGCGACAGCAACCAGCGCGGTGCGCGAAGCGGCCAACGGCCCCCAGTTCCTCCAAAGGGTCGAGCAAGAAATCGGGTTGTCGCTGCGCTTGCTGAGTGGCGAAGAGGAAGCATTCTTCGGAGTCTTGGGCGCCCTCAACGCCACGGCGCTGCGCGAGGGCGTGGTGATCGACATCGGTGGCGGCAGCGCCCAGGTCTCGCAGGTGCGTGGGCGTCGCTTCCACCAGGGACAGGCCCTGACTCTGGGCGCCTTGGCCTTGACCGAGAGGTTCGTGCGCTCAGATCCGATCAAAAGGAGTGAGATCAAGGCGATCGAAGCCGAGATCGCGCGTCAACTGGATGGCGTGCCGTGGTTGGGAGCTGAGCGCGGCCCGCTGGTCGGCCTGGGCGGCACGATCCGCAACCTGGCTAAGATCGAAGCCGCTCGCCGCGTATTCCCGCTCCAAAGCATCAACGGATTTCTCTTGAGCCGGGCGTCCCTGGACGAGACGATCCGCGCCCTGAGCGAGGCGCCCTTAGCCCGGCGACGGCGCACGCCGGGCCTGGCCCGCGACCGCGCCGACATCATCTTGCCCGGTGCGCTGGTGCTGCGTGCCGTGATGCAGCGCCTGGGCGTCTCGGAACTTGCCATCTCCGAGTTCGGGCTGCGCGAAGGCTTGTTCTTCGACCACTTCTGGAGCGACTTGCCTTCTCACCTCACGCCCGACCTGCGCGCCTTCTCCGTGCTGAACGTGGCGCGCTTCTATGGCTTCCAGGAAGCTCACGCCCGCCATGTGCGCCATCTCACGCAGCGCCTCTTCGAGCAACTCCAGCCGCTGCATGGCTATAGAGCCTGGGAAGGAGAACTCTTGGGCGCAGCCGCGCTGCTGCACGACATCGGCATGGCGATCCAGTACCGCGACCACCACAAGTACTCCCAGACCTTGATCGCCAGCAACGCCCTGCCCGGCTTCTCACCGCGCGAAGTGGCTCTCATCGCGCTCTTGGCGCGCTACCATCGCAAGGGCACGCCCGTCGGGGGAGAGTATGCTCCAGTGCTTGCCGAAGGCGATGAGGCCCGGCTGCTGCGTCTCACAGCCCTGCTGCGCCTGGCTGAGTACTTGGAGCGAGGGCGCGCTGGGCTGGTGCAAGATGTTCTGGTGCGCTGGGACACGGAGCATCTTTATCTCACCCTGGTCGCAGCCGAGCCTCCCACAGTCGAGTTGTGGGAAGCCGGTCGCAATGCGGTCGACTTGATGAAACCAGCGTTTGGACGCACCGCTGTTCTGGAAAGTCAAACGATGGGTTGAGCCTTTTCCCACGGAAATGGTTTTCTGTGCGCGAAAACTGTGGCTCTGCCTGTCAGTGATGATCCTCAATGCTTTTGTCGGAGTGCCAGCCCGGCCGCCGCCAGCGAGATCACAGTCGTCCACACCAGCGACGCTCTCAGGCCATAGTGGTCGGACAGCAGGCCCGACCCCAGCGGCCCCAGGCTCTGCCCGAGGGCGAAGATCACGGTCGCAACAGCGATCGCGAGGCTCCAGGCTTCGAGGGGTAGATGACGGCGGATGAGGACGGTGACCGCCGTTATCACCGCCATCGAGGCTAATCCAAGCAGGGCGGCGGATAGCAACAGCATCGGGAGGCCTTCCGAGACGAGCGGCAGGAGTGCGCCTGTGGCGACCAAGACCAGCATGAGCGCCATAGGCTTGCCTCCGCGCCACCTCACCAGCGGGATGCGCCACAGCGGGCCGCTGACGGTCATGGCAACACCCAGCGTCGTCCACACCGCGATCACGATGCCGGTCGAGGCCCCATGCGCTCGCAGGTAGGCGATCAAGAACGTCATGTAGGCGATGTAGCCCAGCCCGAAGCCGAAGTAGGCTGCCAGGCTGAATCCCAGCGCCTTCCAACCGGGGCGAGGCGCCACCGCAGCAGTAGAGGCCGCGCCCGCGCGGGGCGAATCAGCAAGGGGACGCGAGGCAAATACGATCGCCATCGTCCCCAGAAGCCCCACTCCTGCCAGGGCAAGCCAGGCGAGCCGCCACTGCGCGACGCCCGCACCGCTTAGCAGAGGCGGCAGGGCCATGCCGCTCAAGATCGTGCCGATTCCTGGGCCACTGAAGTAGACACCCATCGCCAGAGCGGAGTCGGCTTCAGTGGCACCTAACCGGGTTGACAATCCGGCTCCCGCAATAAAGGCTACGGCCCCCGCCAGGCCGACCAGAGCGCGTGCCAGCAGGGCAACTCCATAAACCGAGGCCAGTGAGGAAAGTGCCAGAGCCGCCACGACACCGCACAGACCGCCGATCAAGGCGCGTCGCGCCGACACGCGCACGATCAGAGGTGCCGCCAGCAGAGCACCGAGCAGGTAGCCAAGCGCGTTGGCCGTGTTGAGGCCACCAGCCTGAGAATACGTCCAGCGCAGGTCGGCGCGCATCGCGGGCAGGATAAGCGCATAGGCAAATCGTCCAAAGCCGATAGCGATCGCCGGTGCCAAGCAGAGACCCAGTGCCAGGCGAACAAAAGCCGCGCGCGCGGACGGCACAGCAGTTTCTGTCGAGGCTTTGTTATCCGCCACGGGAACTCGCTGGTCGGTGGGGTTCACGATCTGATACTCATCTCTGCATCCTCCAAGCAATCTCGCGACTCTACGCCAGCGGCTCGGCCATCGTTCTCATCTGGATCTCGATGATGCGGGAGCCAGGCGACTGCGTGCAGGCCAGTAACACCACATCCGCCACGTCCTGCGGTTCCAGCATCGACGACGCGGCCACGCTTTCTTCTGTGCGCCCCTGGCCCAAGGCGAACTCGGTCTTCACCCCGCCAGGGCAGATGACCCCGACCTTGATGCCGCGTTCACGCAGTTCCCGGTCGAGGGCCTGGGCGAAGCCGACCTGGGCGAACTTGGTGGCGCAGTACACGGCTTCTCCCGCAAAGCCGTAGATGCCCGCGATCGACGACAGCATCAGGATGGTGCCTGACTTCTGCTCGATCATCACCGGAACGGCGTGGCGCGTGAAGAGGAACGTCGAGCGCATATTGGTATCCATCAGGGCGTCGTATTCCTCGGCACTGGTCTCGATCAACTCCTTGTAGTTCCCCGCCCCAGCGTTGTTGATGAGGATGTCGAGCCGCCCGAAGGAAGTACTTGCAGCCTCCACAGCCCGCTGAGCCGTCTCTTCTTCCCGCGCATCTCCCACAACGGCCACAGCCTCGGCACCTAATGCCTGGCACTCCGCCACCAGAGCATCCAGCCTGTCCTGACGCCGTGCCGTCAGCACCAGGCGGGCACCTGAGCCAGCCATCGTGCGGGCGCACGCCTCGCCGATGCCTGCGCTGGCCCCGGTGATGAGGGCCACTTTGCCTGCAATTCTTGAAGTCGATGGGTTCATGGTGGGCCGTTGCTGCAAATACGGCGCGCAACAGAAGCAGGTCGACCCAGTCTGGTGACGGTGTGACGGAGGTGACGGTCAAACCAGGACATCTTCCAGGGTGCTGCTGGTCGCGGCTACCAACCTGATTTAACCCTCTTCCCTACTTTTCCTTCCAGACCGACAGAGAGGAATGGCCCTGGTTGACCGTCACTTCCGTCACGTTTCCTCGTGAATTGCCCTGCTGGGCGGCGCGCACCGTCACGGGTTCCGTCACCGATCCGTCACAGCAGGCAAGGCGCTTACCCAGGCCAGAGCAGGCTGGGTATTGTCATCTAACCCGTCGAGTAACCGCGCTCTCGCAGCCTCTCGACCGAAGAGAACTTCTGATGCTGGCTTTGGATGTCCGCTTGCGCTACGGCGCAGTAGCGGTTCGTAACGGCCAGTGAGGTGTGCCCCAGCATCGCCTTCAGCACGAAGACACCACCACCGGCTCGGAGGAACTCAACGGCACAGGTGTGGCGAAACGTTTGAGGGGAGCAACGCGTAGCCTGTATCCCCACCTTACCAAGCCTCTGGATCAACTGGAACAAGCCCGATCGGGTGAGGCCGCCACCGGCCTCCGCCCCGCGACCCGTGCGAAACAAGGCGTCGTCCGCCTGACGGTCTTCGCGCTGAAGATACTGGCTCAGTACTTTGCCTGTCTCGCGCGAGAAACTCAGAGAGCGGTATTTGTTGCCCTTCCCCAGCACGCGGCAGCTTCGACCTGGCAAGTCCACGTCGCTCATCTTCAGCGCACACAGTTCGCTGGCCCTCACACCCGTGTCGAGCAGGAAGAGGATAATGGCCTTGTCACGGCGTGGATGATTGCTGCGCTTGGCGGCCTGCAAGATCGCCTCGACCTGATCCTGCGTGAACGGCTGAATCTGATCGGGACGGGCGATTGGAGGCGGGAGCCGATCCATCGGAGACGACTCGACCACACCCTCAGCCGCCGTCCAGCGGAAGAAGGTTCGCAGGTGCGAGTAGGATATATGGACGGTCGCGGGCCGAAGGAAGGTAGAACAGCGTGGGTTCTGCTTGTTGTCCCAGCGACCTTCGAGGCTCTCGTGACCGCGCTGCAAGTAGGCCAGGAACCCGCGTAGCTCCGCCAGGCCACAGGAGGTGTGCCCGTGGTGAAGCAGGAACCACAACAGCTTATCGCTCACCACGCGGCGGGTCTCGATGGTTCGCGCCGAGTACTGACGGTAGTCGCAGTCGAGCAGCTACTGGGTCACCTGCTATGCCTATAGCCAATGGCTGAAGAAGGCAGGATACTCCCCAGAAGAAGCCCGTTTTGTTTGTTCTGTCGAGAGAGAGCCCATGTCCCGTCGGCCCAAAAACCCACTGCGCCCCTTGTTCCCCGAAGAACGCGC